>CERD01016817.1_pt1 | contig 223461 bp, 198 predicted proteins | sample 530931 | NCBI WGS metagenome assembly CERD01 (sample SAMEA2621101, study PRJEB7988) | marine metagenome | isolation source: saline water (ENVO:00002010), including
GTTGGCGCTGCAATAGTGCTGCAGTTTAGTTGCTAATTCAGGCGTTAGTTGAGCGGTATCAACGTAGTATACGTCAGTCAGTTTTTTGGCTTCTACAACGACCTGATTGGTATCGGCAAGCTGGTTCAGCAATGTCATTACCGTGTCTCTGTTGAAACCCTGCTGGTGGAGTTGGGTAAAGTCCGGTTCGCCCCAGACTTTTTTGAATTGGGTATGCTGTACGACAGCCTGAAACAGAGGCTGCTGCTCATCAGGTAGTGTTCGGGTAATGTCTTCGGGGCTGGATTGCCATTTTACTTTAATGTCTTCGTAGTAGCTGTATCTCGCCTGAATCGCACCGGTTAATTCGAGCTGAACCAGCAGCGTTTTAAGTGGCAATGCGCGAATATTCGTTAACTGGGAAAGCCCATAAGACTGGGTTTCCCACTGGTTGTTGTGGGTCGTAGTTGCAATATTGTCCAACAGCGTCTGAATGGCGTGCGGTTCCGGCGTATCACCAAGCACAAAGTTCTCCAGCACATTCAAGCCATCCAGGCTAGCCAGTAATATACAGCGGCTGGGCAGGCCATCTCTGCCGGCACGACCGATTTCTTGGCTGTAATTTTCAATGGATTTGGGCAAATCAAAGTGGATCACAAAGCGAATGTCCGCTTTATCGATGCCCATGCCAAAGGCAATGGTGGCAACAATAATGGTGGTTTCGCCCGACATAAAGCGCGATTGAATCGTGCTGCGGTTGTCGCTGCCCAGCCCGGCGTGGTATGCACAGGCATTAAAACCACGCTGCGTTAAAAAGGTGGCGATGTCGTCTGCTGTTTTTTGCTGGGTCACATACACAATGCCTGCGCCCTCTACACTGTCCAGCGCGGTTAACAGAGACGCGTGTTTGTTGTTGCTGTCAGCGGGGACGATGTCCAGATCCAGGTTGGAACGATAAAAGCCGGTTTGGACGATATGCGGGTAGGCAATGTTGAATTTTATTGCCATGTCTTTTTGTACCCGTCGCATGGCAGTCGCAGTGAGCAGCAGTACCAAGGGAATATTCAGCTGTTGCTGGTATTGCGGGAGCTTCAGATAGTCCGGACGGAAATTGTGCCCCCATTCTGAAATACAATGGGCTTCGTCGACCACTAGCATGGAGATCGGTACGCCTTCAATAAAACGGCGGAACCGTTCGTTTTTAAACCGCTCAACGGAAATCATCAGGATCTTCAGTTCACCGTTTCGGGCTTGTTGCATCACCTGTCGGGTCTCTTCGCTACTCAGGGTTGAGTCTAAGCTCGCGGCCGGTATTCCTTTGCTGCGCAGAAAATCCAGCTGATCGTGCATCAGGGCAATCAGCGGAGAAATCACCAGAGTGAGGTGGGGCAGCAGGGTAGCGGTAAATTGATAGCACAGTGACTTACCAGAGCCGGTAGGAAATACCGCCAGGGTAGAGTGACCACCAAGCAGCTGCTCTATGGCTTGTTGCTGGCCCTCGCGGAATTGAGAAAAGCCGAATTGCTGGTAAAGCTGGTCTGTCAGGTTGTGCATATTGGTCGCGATAGGTTCAGGTTTATTGTAGCGAGTCACAAAGGTATCACCTTACTGCCGGCAACGCACAGCGGACTGGGAAATACCGATAGTATTTACGCCTTTGGGTCAGAGTATTGCCCCGGATTCAAAGCGTTATTGCTGATGTGGTTGGATTGACGACGACATAAAAAAAGCCCCGTAAAAACGGGGCTCTTGTCGTTATCTACTTTATGATAGCTATGTCGTTCGTTTAGCTCACAGAGCGAATTGGAATGACACTTGAAGGCGCAGTGCTAAGTTCAGCGCGAGGTGGTGCAAACTGAGTCAGTTTAATACCCACAACGGCTTCTTTGTACTCTTCCAATGTAGGTGTGCGGCCCAGAATGGCGGCCAGCACTACTACAGGGGTAGAGGCCAGCAGAGACTCACCTTTTTTGCCGTCTCTGTCTTCTACAACACGGCCTTGGAACAAGCGCGTTGACGTTGCGAATACGGTGTCACCTTTTTCTGCTTTTTCCTGGTTACCCATACACAGGTTACAGCCAGGACGTTCCAGATAAAGAATGTTCTCGTACTGCTTACGCGCTTCGCTCTTAGGATTGTCATCGCTGAATTCAAAACCAGAGTACTTCTGCAGAATTTCCCAGTCGCCTTCCTGCTTCAGCTCATCGATGATGTTGTAAGTAGGCGCGGCCAATACCAGCGGTGCTTTAAATTCCACCTTGCCGTATTTCGCTTCCAGATTACGCAAAATCTGAACAACAATTTTTACGTCGCCTTTGTGTACCATACAAGAACCAACGAAGCCCAGGTCAACAGTTTTGGTGCCTTCGTAGTGGGTCAAAGCGCGGATCGCATCGTGCGTATAACGCTTAGACACGTCTTCGTTGTTCACATCCGGATCGGCAATCATTGGCTCGTCGATCACGTCTAAGTCAACAACCAGTTCTGCAAAGTACTTACAGTTGTCGTCAGGCATCAGTACCGGACGGCCTGTTCCGGCGCGGATGTCTTCAATACGCTGGTTTGCTTTATCGATCAGACCTTGCAGTGTGCCTGCTTCGTTTTCCATGCCTTTGTTGATCATGATCTGGATTCGGCTCTTGGCGATTTCCAGTGATTCAATAAGGGTCTCTGGCTGTGAAATACAGATAGACGCCTTGGCTTTCATTTCTGCTGTCCAGTCAGTAAACGTAAACGCCTGGTCAGCAGCCAAAGTACCGATGTGTACTTCGATAATGCGGCCCTGGAAGACGTTGTCACCGAACTTCTTCAGCATCTGTGCCTGGGTGGCATGCACGATGTCGCGGAAATCCATGTGATCTTTCATTTCGCCTTTAAAGGTTACTTTTACTGATTCCGGGATTGGCATGGTTGCTTCGCCTGTCGCCAGGGCAAGTGCAACGGTTCCTGAATCGGCACCGAATGCAACACCTTTAGACATACGCGTATGCGAGTCACCACCAATAATAATGGCCCATTCATCAACCGTAATGTCGTTCAGTACTTTGTGAATAACGTCGGTCATTGAGTGATAAACACCCTTCGGATCACGTGCGGTGATCAAACCAAAACGGTTCATGAAGCTCATCAGTTTTGGAATGTTAGCCTGGGCTTTCTTGTCCCATACCGACGCGGTATGACAGCCTGACTGGTACGCACCATCCAGTACCGGAGAAATTACCGTTGCCGCCATAGATTCCAGTTCCTGAGAGGTCATCAAACCTGTGGTGTCCTGAGAACCCACAATGTTCACTTTTACGCGAACGTCTGAGCCAGCGTGAAGCGCGACACCCTCAGGCACGCCCACTGCATTGTTGTTGAAGATTTTTTCAACGGCAGTCAGGCCCTGGCCTTCATGAGAAACTTCTTTAGACGGTGCAAATACTTCTGGCGCTTCAACCCCTAAGGTCTCGGCAGCAAAGTTCTGAAGCTTCTTACCAAAGACAATGGCGTAAGAACCGCCTGCACGCATAAATTCGACTTTTTGCGGCGTAAATGCAGACGATACGTCAGCCAGTTCTTCATCACCTTTGTACAGCTTTTTGGTTTTGGTGTTGATGGTCAGTACGGTGCCGGTTTCTACCGAGTAAGCTTGTTCTAATACCGGATCGCCATTGGCGTCGAGCACAGGCTTGCCGTTGTCATCTAACTTTTTAACCCAGTTCTTTAGATCCAAACCGATACCGCCGGTTACACCAACAGTGGTCAGGAAGATCGGAGAAATGCCGTTGGTACCGGCAACAACTGGCGCAATGTTAACAAACGGAACGTAAGGGCTGGCTTGCTTACCCGCCCACAGTGCAACGTTGTTAACACCGGACATACGTGATGAACCCACGCCCATGGTGCCTTTTTCTGCAATCAGCATGACCTTTTTGCCAGGGAATTGCTTTTGCAGTTCAACGATTTTTTCCTGATCCGCAGGTGAGCACATGCATTTGCCGTGCAGTTCGCGGTCAGAACGAGAGTGAGCCTGGTTACCTGGCGACAATAAATCTGTCGAGATATCACCTTCAGCTGCAATGAAAGTCACTACATCGATTTTTTCTTCAATGTCGGGAAGTTTGGTAAAGAATTCCGCTTTTACGTAGCTTTGTAACAGATCTACCGCAATTGGATTGTTTTCTTTATAGGCTGCAGCAATGCGATCTGTGTCTGCTTCATACAGGAATACCTGTGTTTTTAATACTTCAGCAGCTTGCTTGGCAAGTTCGGCATCGTCACCCAGTGCGATGTCCAGTAACACTTCAACAGAAGGACCGCCTTTCATGTGAGACAGCAATTCAAATGCGAAATCCGGCGTGATTTCTTCTACCGTTTCTTCGCCCAGAATGATTGCTTTCAAAAACTGGGATTTCACGCTGGCGGCACTGGTTGTACCCGGCAACGTGTTATAAATAAGATAGTGCAACGAGTCTTTGCGGTGCTCGTTGTTTGTGTCTTTGATTTGTGCAATGATTTCAGCTAGTAACTCACTGCTATCAATAGGTTTGGGGTGCAAGCCTTCAAGCTTTCGCTCTTCAATTTCTTGCAAATAATCGGAATAGTGGCTCATGAGGTCTCGTTCTGTGTCGGTCTTGATCAAATTACAAGATATTAGAATCAGCCCTTAATCTCAATGTAATTTAATTACAATACCCCGATACTCACCATCACTGAAATAAATGTTATGGCGGCTGGATATTCAACAAGGATATTGAAAAAGTGGGAGTTTGAGTTGTTTTTGACAAGCAGGAAGAAGTTATAATTTTATTTAAGATGTTGATTTGTAATATGTTTTCATAATTTTCTTAGCGGGGAAGGCACAACCTTGCTTAGAAAAATACGAATTGTAATGGAAAATCAAATGTCACCGAGTTACAGAGTAAGTTCAGTTTAGCGTTTCTCTGTCATGTCAGTTTGCTATTACTCAGTAGTTTTTTATACTTTTACGTAACTGTGTTTACAGCATCACATCGATGTTGCCTTTGGGTTTTATACATGCGTCCAATCTGGTTCTTCATGGGCTTATCCAGTGTCTTTTTAGGCATGATGGGGGCGCTGTTGCCACTACTTCCTACCGTCCCTTTTATGCTTCTTGGGGCATACTGCTTTGCGCGCTCATCTCAGCGCATGCACGACTGGTTGCTCAATCACCGGCTTTTTGGTCCGGCAATTGCCGACTGGCAGCGCAGTGGTGCCATCAGTAAGCCTGCCAAATACGCCGCAACTGTATCCGTAGCGGCGGTATTTTCTCTGTCATTGATTATGGGGTTGCGCCCCATGTTAATAGGGATTCAAGCGGTAACGCTTTGCGGTGTGATGTGTTTTATCTGGACACGTCCGCATCACTAAGCTAAATTCAAACAGCCCCGGTAAATACCGGGGCTACTTAATGTAGCGTGTTAGTTAATGTCCTCAGGTCTCGAAGACTAGTAGTACGCCAGCTTCTCCGATTTCCCTGCAAAAATGCGATATACCCATACGGTGTACATGAGTATGCAAGGCACTACAACGACCGCACCAACCAGCAAAAAGCGAAGTGAGTCAGGCGCACTAAGCGCGTCCATGATGGTGAGCTTACCTGGCACCACATAGGGATAGTAGCTGATACCAAAGGCGGTAAAGCACAGCACAAACACCAGTAATGCCAATGCAAAGGGCAGCCATTCGCCATGCCCGCCAGCATCCGGGAGCTTTTGCAGCACAATACCGCAGAGCAATAACAGTCCGAAGCAGGCTAACGGGATCAGCATCAATAACAGGCCAACCGGACTCTCCAGCCACAGGGCACGTACATCCTGATGCAGAGTCAGATTAATAAAGCTCACGGCAATAATCCCGGCAGCCAGAATCATTAAGCAACGCTTCGCCCAGTAAAATGCCTTTGCCTGCAACTCGCCTTCTGTTTTCAGAATAAGCCAGCAGGCGCCAATAAAGGCATAGGCTGCGGTAACGCCAAATGCGGCAAGCAATGCGAAGCCCTGAGCGTATATATCGGTGCGCAAGCCCGTTACCCAAATACCCAGCATATAGCCTTGTGACAAGGTGGTAAGTAGCGAACCATATTTAAAGCAGGTATCCCATTTTCGTTTTTTGGTTTGCGGTACTTTGGCTCTAAAATCAAAAGACACGCCGCGTAAAATAAGGCCCGCGAGCATTAAGGTTGCCGGAATATAAAGGGTTTGCAGGATCGCGCTATGGGCCTCAGGGAACGCAATTAACAGCAAACCTACAGCCAGTACCAGCCAGGTTTCATTGGCATCCCAGTAAGGTCCAATCGATGCCACCATGTCGTCTTTGAATTGTTCATTGCGGGGCGGGAACAGCACGCCCACCCCAAGATCATAGCCATCCAGGATGGCATAAAGTAAAACTGCCAGGCCCAGTAAGCCTACATATATGTTACCCAAAGCTTCAGCAGAAAGTGATTCAAAAGGCATAGTGTTCTCCTAATTCGCCTGAATGGGGGAGAGCGGTTGTTTCGCCTGGGCGCGCTCTTCAGCAGAGATTTCTTCAATACCTACTGACTTACGACACATCAGCGTGAGCGTACGGATGTAGGCAATCAGCAATACCACATATAAGGCGGCATACAGTGAAAATGACATTGCTATATTTGCTGGTGGTAAACCGGTAACGGCGTCCTGGGTTGTTAGCACACCGCTTACCAGATAGGGCTGTCTGCCCACTTCCGTTACGTACCAGCCCGCCAGCGTAGCCACCCAGCCACTAAAGCTCATGCCAATAAAGACTTTAGTGAGCCACTCGGGCAAAGCGTCTTTGCGAAACAACCAGTAAGCACCGCACCAGGCTGCAAACAGCATAAGCATACCCATGCCCACCATGACGCGGAATGAATAAAACACCGGGACAACCGGCGGATGCTCGCCTTCAAACTCGTTTAAGCCTTTGATTTCACCATTCGCGTCATGAGTCAGAATGAAGCTCGCCATGTTGGGGATCGCAATTTCAAAGTGATTGGTTTTGTTCTCTGCGTCGGGAATGGCAAATAATAGTAATGGCGCACCTTGTTCCGTGTGCCACACGCCTTCCATTGCCGCGATTTTCTGCGGTTGATGCTCCAGCGTGTTCAGGCCGTGCATGTCACCGGCCAGAATTTGTAATGGAATAAGCACTGCCGCGGTGTAAGTAGCAGTTTTAAGCGCGAGTTTGGGAGCAATTTTGTTATCGCCCTTAAAGATCCGATAAGCTGACAATCCGGCAATTAAAAAGCTTGCCGTTAACCCCGATGCCAGCAACATGTGTGCAAAGCGATACGGGAAAGAGGGGTTGAAAATAATGGCTGACCAGTCTTTGGCGTAGATCACACCGTCGATGACTTCGTAACCTTGCGGCGTATGCATCCAACTATTCAGCGACAAGATCCAGAATGCCGAAAGGGTAGTGCCGGCAGCAACCACAAAGGTCGCCAGAGTGTGTAACCAGTTTGGCACCCGGCGAATTCCGAACAGCATTATGCCGAGGAACGTGGCTTCAAGGAAGAAGGCAGTAAGTACTTCATAGCCTAACAAAGGGCCTGCTACGTTGCCGGCTTTCTCCATAAAGCCAGGCCAGTTGGTACCAAACTGAAAAGACATGGTAACGCCAGACACCACCCCCAGCGCAAAGGTCAGTGCAAAGACCCTTACCCAGAAACGGTAAATACGCATCCATACCGGATGACCCGACAGGTTTGAGCGCAGTTTGAAATAAAACAAGAACCATCCGAGCGCGATGGTGATAGTAGGGAATAAAATATGAAAACTGATATTCAGTGCAAATTGAAGTCTGGATAGTAAGAATGCGTCCACAATCGCCTCCTGATTTAGGCTGATTTACCGGGAAGAAGTTTGTCTTTGAATTCGAGAATGCGGCCTACGCCGGCACCCAGTTTCATTAACGTATCGAGCTTTTCAGGGCCCAGGTTTTGCAACTCCTGAGACCAGGCTGTTACCGATTCCAACAGGTCGTGGATCTCGTGCAGGCGGGCCTGAACATTACTGTCTTGCTCACTACTGGCTGATTCCATCATCAGATCGCGAAGCAATGACATAGTGGGGTCGATTTCACGCTTTCGGCGCTCTTCGAATACCCGGTTTGCCAGTACCCAAATGGAGCCCGCGGGTATAAAGAACTCCTTGCGCTCGCCGGGAATGTGATGTTGCTTAATAAGCTGCCAGGATTGCAGTTCTTTCAGCCCCATGCTGGTGTTGCCCCGGGAGATGCTAAGTGCATCGGCAATTTCCTGGGCCGACAGCGGTTCCTCGTGCAGCACTATTAGCGCAAGCATTTGGCCAACGGTGCGATTGAATCCCCAGCGACTGCCCATTTCACCAAAGTGCAGCACAGCAGATGTGACTAGCGGTGACATTTTCATTTTTATGTTCCTTGCTGAAGTTTCAGAAATTACTGAAAGTTTAAAATTAAACTTGATCCAGATCAATCAAAATTGATCGGTATTTAGCACCTGAACACAGAACAAAGTAGCCCCGCTATACGTTGTAAGCGCTGGAGAAAAATGAAAAGTTCTCTTGGTATTTTATATAAAACAACTGCTTGTAATGCTCTTCGCAGCGAAGCAGGCGCAGCTAGTGACAGCGTTTAATGATCTTTGACTAGGACTAAAGCCTTAGATAAATACGACCATTTGCTTAGTTTTTGCTAATGATAATCATTATCATATTATGTATAGTTAGGCAGTTTAGCCGTAAAAAGCCTGTTTCGACGCTACCGCTAATGCACAGCAAATAGCGCAGTCGCACGTGAGAGGGCTTTTTACTACTTTTGCCGTTCCTGGAGGATAAAATGAAAAAATTTGTGGCGATTTTACTGACGTTTATGAGCAGTGTTGCATTTGCAGATGAGTGCACTGTAACCATTGAAAGTAACGATATGATGCAATTCAACATGAAGGAAATCACTGCGCCGGCGGCCTGCGATACTTTCACCGTTACGCTTAAACACACTGGTCAGCTGGATAAGAAGTTCATGGGACACAACTGGGTACTGTCAACTACCGCTGATGCACAAGCGATCGTTGGCGCTGCTTTGAAAGCCGGGGCCGACAATAACTATTTGCCGCCTGGTGACAAAACTATTATCGCCGCAACCAAAATTATCGGTGGTGGTGAGCAGGACACTGTGACGTTTGACATGAGCAAGTTATCGAGCGCGGAAGACTACACGTTCTTTTGTAGTTTCCCGGGTCACTTTGCCATCATGAAGGGCAGCTTTATTGTGAAAGGCTAATTTAGCCCGATTGCATTATCTGGTCATCGTGCCGCCCGCATAAACGTTGTGGGCGGCATTTTCATTAAGACCTGCTTAATTGCTGGTTAACTTACGCGGGTCCAGCAGTTCTTTCAGTTCACTCTCCGGTATGTCTGTCATTTCAAGCGCCACATCCAGAATCGGGCGCTGAGACTTGTAAGCCGCTTTTGCAATGTCGGCTGCGCGGTTGTAACCAATAATGGGGTTCAATGCGGTAACCAGTATTGGATTCTTGTGCAGGGCTTTTTCAAGATTATCCTGATTCACGGTAAACCCTTTGATGGCTTTGTCGGCCAGCAGTGTTGAACTGTTTGACAGTAGCGTAATACTGTCCAGTAAATTACTGGCAATCACGGGCAACATGACATTCAGCTCGAAATTACCAGACTGTCCGCCTACCGTAATTGCATAATCGTTACCCATTACCTGTGCCGCAGCCATAGCGGCGGCTTCCGGTATAACCGGATTAACTTTGCCTGGCATAATGGACGAGCCGGGTTGTAGAGCGGGTAACGATATTTCTCCTATGCCGGCAAGGGGGCCCGAGTTCATCCAGCGCAAGTCATTGGCAATTTTCATTATGGTAACGGCATAAGATTTCAGTATGCCCGATAAGGATACTGCCGTGTCCTGAGAGGCTATCAGCGCGAAAAAGTTGTCGGCGGGCTGAAACGCAATGTTGGTAAGGCGGGTGAGTGCCTGATTAAAGCAATTAGCAAATTCAGGATGCGCATTCACGCCTGTTCCGACTGCTGTGCCGCCCAGTGCCAGAGTTTGTATGGCTGGCTGTAGTGCCGACAGGGATTTGATTTGCTGGGCAATCTGAGCCTGCCATCCCGATAAACTCTGGTCCATTCTTACTGGCATGGCATCCATTAAATGGGTGCGGCCGGTTTTGCAGTAATCGCCCACCGCTTGTGCTTTTCGATTGATGACAGTGTAAAGATGTGACGCTGCAGGCAATAACGATTCTTTTACCGCGATAGCCGCGCTTACATGAATGGTGGTCGGAATAATGTCGTTACTGCTTTGCCCGTAGTTTACGTGATCGTTAGGATGAACCTCGGTGCCGGTTAACTGGGTGGCGAGCCGGGCGATCACTTCGTTGGCATTCATGTTGGTGCTGGTACCTGAACCGGTCTGAAAGACATCAACCGGAAAATGACGCATTAACGCCGGGTCAGCCAGGAGTTGATCACAGGCCGAGCATATAGCGTCACCAACCGGCTGTTCCAGGGTGGCCAGTTCCAGATTGGCCTGTGCCGCCGCCTTTTTTACCTGGATCAAGGCCTGAATAAACCCCATTGGCATGGCCTTGCCACTGACTGGAAAATTATCTACCGCGCGCTGAGTCTGAGCGCCATAAAGCGCATCTTCGGGAACGTGTAATTCCCCCATACTGTCTTTTTCAATTCTGGTGTTCACCTTGTTCTCCATTCATTTTTCTAGGGTAGGGGTTGCATTAGCTGTGATTCAATGTGCTTTAGCCATATCTGGTGTCCTTGTGTGTGCCCAACACTACGAGCTGCAAACAGTGGTCGGTGCACATAATCGAGACACTGAGTGCGCCACTGCCAGGGGATGTGTTGGTCATATGCGGTATTTACCAACACACACGCACAACGAATAAAACACAAAAACTTTTGATGATCCTTGGTTAAATCGTTTGCGACTTCTTCGGTAAATTCAATATACCAACGCAATAAGTGGCCATTATCTGGCTGGTGGCCGTTCCGAATCCGCTCTGCCAGAGAGCGAGAGGTGTCCAACATAGCCGTGCAATTCATGCTGAATAATCCATTTGCAAATGATAATGATTTGCATTTAATTTAATTGCTGCTAGATTGAGAGTCAAATAGTAATTGTGGTGGATGCCATGCTTGAGCGCACATTTTTTCAAATAAAGCCTCCCGAATCGTTGAAAGTAAGCGATTACCAATGAACAAACGCTTAGCTTTACCATTAATACTAGCAGTATTTATAGCCCTGCCAGCTACGCGTTGGATCACACTTTCGGTGCTTACGGATGCCTTTTTTCAGGTGGCGGCGTTTGTGTTTGCGACTCTGGCAATCTATTACAGCTTATCCAGCCGGATCAGTGAACATGCGATCAGCCGTTTCCTGTCCCGTCATCCCGCAGCCGAAGTTGGCATGGCTGCATTGTTGGGCGCGTTGCCAGGATGCGGTGGTGCCATTGTAGTGGTTACGCAATACACCAAAGGCGCAACCAGTTTCGGGGCCGTAGTAGCGGTGTTGACCAGTACCATGGGAGATGCTGCATTTTTGCTCCTGGCCCAGGCACCCCTGGATGGCCTGACCGTGATGGGAGTGAGTGTGGTTACGGGTACCCTGACCGGGATGTTGATCAATACTGTGCACAATTACCGCGACGGTGCACTCGAGCAGGCAGACGGTCAGTCGCAGCCCGACGATTCAGAGGTAACAAACACATCTATGTTAGCCGGGCATCTTTCAGTGTGGTTCTGGGCTGTGTTTGCAATACCTGCGGTAAGCATTGCGGGCATGTTGGCGTTTCAGATTGATGTGCCCGGTGCATTTGGCCTTTCAGAATCGGTTTGGCTAACGATCGGAAGTGCACTCGCGCTTTGCTGTATTACGCTATGGGCACTGAGTAGCAGAGGGCAGAATTATTCGTCGCTGATGAGCGAGGACAAAAGTGAACACCCCATCATCTGGCAACACAAATCAGCAATGGACACCCAGTTTGTGTTGTCCTGGGTTGTGGTGGCCTTTTTGCTATTCGAGCTGTTGGTGGAAATAGCAGGGGTGGACATAGCAAACTCGCTCAGTTCAATGGGAAGCGGTGTGGTTGGTCTGGCTATTTTAATCGGTTTTTTACCGGGATGCGGACCACAAATACTGGTGACCAGTCTGTATCTGAATGGCGCGATCCCATTTTCTGCTCAACTGGGCAATGCGATCAGTAACGACGGAGATGCATTGTTTCCCGCTATTGCCTTATCTCCCCGCGCTGCGCTGCTGGCAACCGTGTATTCGGCAGTGCCTGCTGTGTTGGTAGCATATAGTTACTGGTGGTGGTTTGAATAGGGAAACAATGCCTCTATTCCCCATACCAGCGCCCGTTCCCAAATCACATAATCGTGGCCGCCCGCGTATTCTTTGTAATGAACCTCGTAGCCCTTCACTTTGAGGATATCGCGCAAATGCCGGCTACCAGACAAAATCCCTTTTTTGCCCGTTGGACTGGACTCAAACAAACCTGCCGTCATGGCATAACGCACCTTTTGTGGCGCAGATGCCATGACACGTTCAGAGACAAAATAGCGGTCTGACGGATAGCCAGGTTCTGCAGCCCACCAAAATGAACCGCTCATCACTATGGCGTTGCCGAACGTCTCTGAGGCATTAAATGCATGATTGAATGCGCCGAGTCCACCATAGCTGGAGCCGGCCAGTATGCGTTGTTCAGCAGTAAACGCACGCCCGGTTAAGCGGTAAACCTCGGGTAATAATTCTTCCACCAACATCTGTGTAAAGAGGGAGTTGTCAGGTAATTCCTGACCACGTGTGGCGTTGTCCAGGGTATCAATCAACACAACATCGACTGCCGGAATACGGTTGTTGATGACTGCCTGCTCAAGCGTGGCCAGTACATTGATCTCAGTCGTAAATTGCTCGCCATCAAACAGCAATAGCTGAAGTCTGTCGGCTGGGTGTTGATTGTCCGGCGAAGTATACAGGGTGATCTGCCGATGGTTGTTTAATCGCTGACTGAACAACGTAAATGTTTGCGAAGTCCCGGTGAGTTTGCATTCGTTGTCACAAGCATTGTAAGGAGCTGCATTGGGCAATGTCACAACAGAAAGCTGCATGTAGGGGTCAGGGGTATCCGGTTTGGTGGTGTGCGGATTTAATGGGTCACGCCGGGCCGTTGCTTTTAGCGCGACACGCTGTTCAAACGGACTGCCTTCAAATCGCGGAACATCAGGCGCAATTTGATACGACACAACCGTGGTATCGGGGACCACATAGGTTTTATACCAGATATCCGTGTTACCAAGACGCGCCATCCAGCCGTGATCTCGGTCTGGGGCGCCAAAGATAAGGGCGTTGTGTTTAGCGCCGCGGTGTAAGAACGTCAACAGGTACTCGTCGGCTTTACTCGAAGGCTCGATAAGCGGAGCCCCGTTTTCAATGAGGGTTTGCCACACAGTGTCAGTGTCCTTTTGCTGTTGCAAGGCTCGCAACGCATTTAGTACAGCAGGGCTACTAATATCTGGCTGATTAAAGGTTTGCTGGTTGCGCGGAACCTGCTTCAGCAGGGTTATCTGAATGTGTTGCTTTGTATGTGCAAGTAGAACCGGCGAGTCCACAGGAGCCACAAGGTAGAACCAGGCTGTGCCGGTATGCGATGACACCAGTTGTCGTGCACAGTGTAACTTATCGTCAGCCAGACATAACGAGAACTCACCGGGAGACGTTGCCTGGCCTGCTACGTATGTCCCTTTACTGACCGGAAGTGAGAGTGTTGTTTGATGTGGGGTCAGAGAAAGCTGGGTCTTTTGCTGACTAACGGGCCCCTTACTGATGGCGGCAAACAAAGACGATGAGATGCACAGGCAAAGCAATATTGCAGTGCGGAAGACGGCGTGTTGGATATTCATAACGTGTTGTTTTCGTTGTGCAGAAATAGTGCGGAATTGAAATTATGCAAATAGTAACAATTATCATTTGCAATTACAATTTTGAGGGTCTATTGTAATGACAAGGAGGGCACAGTTATGCAAATTTCCTATCTATGCGCCAAACACAATGATTGGGTTTACGGGCATCCACAAGAAGCCTTGCACTTTCTGGCGAGGGACGAATGGCAGGGAACCACGCTGTTTTGCGATGGGCAGTTTCGCGAATGTATTGCCTACTTAGGGTGTGCATTTGACATTGCCGTGATTTTACTGGAAGTAGAAGAGGGCCAGAATCAAAGCATGATAGAGAAAGTGAAGTCTCTGTCGTTGCTATTGTGTACCGCATATGAATCATTGCGCCTGACCGAATACCGGCGCGCTATTGAGCGGCGCGTGCAGGCGGTATTGCAAGCCGTAGATGGTCAGGGTCAGCCAATTGCTTTGCAGCGCTACGGCGCTTAGCAGCGGTTTTGAAAGGAGGCTACACAATGAACGATTACAATGTGGCGTACGGTTATTGGGAGCAGTCAATTTGCCGGGCAAATCGTTGTTTTGATCAGTCCCACACACTGTTAGCGCTGTTTTATTATCAGCAGGCTATTCAACGCAGTGATGTATTGCTCGAGGCCAATCCAGCCAGCCGACAGTCTATTGGTGCCATGTTGGTAAGCCATCATAATCTGGCTGAGTTGTATCAGCGCAATGGCGCTTACCGCGCAGCGTGGCAACACTTTCAGGCCGCGCGATTAAAGATGCACGACATACTTCAGTGTAGCGGCGAGTTACCCGGCCCGCTGTGGGGAAGTCGAATCGCCTACACGCAACTTTGCCTGTTTGAAAAGCAGCACGGCGCGTACGGGGCAACCAAATCCGGATTCCTCAATCGCAATATACCGCTGGCGTTTCAATCCAGTCAGCAATCATCCACCCATTAATTAAGCAGGAGCATATACATGCAACTCAAACGAATTTTTGCGTCATTGTTGATGACGATCTGTGCACTCGTTAGCCCGCTGACGTTGGCACATGAAGGGCACGACCATAGCCATTGGACCAGCCCCATTTTACACGCTTTGTTTTTACTGTCGCTGGCTGCCGTTGGCCTGGCCTGTATCTTTGCGTTGTACAAAGCCATCAGTCGTTCTTCTTCAAGGGAGTCCTGAGCATGTTGCACTCACTATTGCGTCGACTCGACAAAAAACTATCGTTTGCGACCGCCAGCGCACACTGCGATATTCCCTGTAAAATTTATGACCCCATTATCGCTCAGGTAGCGGCCCTGAGTGTGATCAGACTTACCGACCTGCTATTGGAATTGGGTGACAAAGAGAGCCTGTCACTGAGTCAGCAAGCGCAGCTGAGCCGGTTGGTCAGAGAGAAAGAGATTCACGCCGAAAAGGTGAAAGCCGAAGTACGAGTGATTTGGGGGGACTATTTCAAAGCGCCACAATTTGAGACCTTTCCCGATACCCACGAATTGGTCCATAAAATCATGCTGGCGGGCTCTGCGTGTAAGCAACATGTCGACCGCCAAAAGGGACTGGAACTTCTGCAACTGGTAAATCAGTTTGCCGGGTATTTTTGGCAAACCAAAGGCGTGGCAACCAAAACGGCGACGTGTCCTTATCCGCCGTCAGAAGACGTTTTGTACCCGGACCTGTAATGTTAAAGCTGCTGCGCATTCAGGGCAGAAGTATGCTTCCTACGTTGCCACCAGACACCTACGTGCTGGTAGCAACGTTCCCCTTTCTATCGATCTCTCTCAATGACCTCGTTGTCGTCAATACCGCGCAATACGGGGTAATAGTCAAACGCGTACTTGCGGTAGATAGCAGCAAAACTACCTTTTACTTATGTGGAGACAACATTGCCGAGAGTGTGTCCTCGAATCAAATTGGTCCGGTTTCAAAAGCGGAGGTACTGGGCAAAGTGATTTGGTTTAAAAAGCCGCCACGAACCGCGTTAGATTACCTCACATAACCTCTTTTACATGTTATCCCTGAGTGTTCTCTTCCACACAATCCCGGTATCTTCCATTCGCTGTCATCTTTGAATCTTTTGTTCCCCGCCATCCCCGAATCTTTTACTTCCCGTCATCCCTGACTCTTTTACTCCCCGTCATCCCTGAATCGCGAAGCGATATCAGGGACCTTTAAAGCCCAAACCACGCAACACCATTCACAAAGCAAAACGCCAGCAATAGGATTTGGCTGTTGCTCTTACAACTATCGCCAGAAAGAAACAGAGGGCAGGTTCAGAACGAAAAGGGAAAATACGGGGTAGTGAGAACAAAGAAATGGCGACGAGGCTGCCGCCATTCCTGGTCTATCGGGTCAGATTGTTTTCGGTTGCACGCTATCACCTGGCGTGGCGTGAACTTTGGAAGGAATAAACCAGATACTGTCGGGCTCACCCTGGTAAGCACGTTGTCGGGTTTTTCTGGCAGCTCTAAAGAATATCCAGGCGAATACCAGCGCCATCACATCCACTAACAGGGTGCCACCAGCGACGTGCCAGTGCGTATTATGGGAAAACAGCGCGGTGATCAATGTCGTGAGCGGCACGCCTAAACAGGTTGCTGCGATCAAGGCTTGCAAGGCAATTGCCGACTTCGCGGCTCCTTGCCAAAAAGCAAAGCCCAGGCTGGCAATAAACACACCGTAATAGACGTTGATATATCCTAGATTGATATCGACACCCATCAGATAAAGCCATTTTGAGGCTAGTATTGAAGTCGCTACACCCAGCACGGAACCCAGACACACACCAATGGTGAGTTTTGCCATTATGGTAACCGAGCGGGATTGTTTTGCTTGTTTTTGGCGGCGCTTTTCCAGCCATAGCAGATTACCTGTATAGAACAGGATTGCGCCCATCATACCCAGTAAAAAGTAGATCCAGCGCCCGGTATCATTGGCAAAATTACCAAAGTGCAGCGCAAAGAAACTTTTCACCAGAGGGCCAAACGCGCCATTTTCCGGAATGCTTAAGGTGCTGTATGTCACGTCCAGTGTAAACGGGTGCATAGCAATGATATCGGTTTCGGCGGCGCGCTGCAGTTTACCGTCGCCGGCTACTTCAATACTCAAACGCGCTCGTGGCGTGGCTAAATCGGCAAACGTTAAACTGACAATGTCGTAGCCCTCTACCATGTCTCCGACCGCTTCAAAATAACGTTCTACGGGGGGGAGCTCAGCCACCGAGTACACCTGTTTACTGCCGCCATTGCGATCGAACATGGGTTCGTCACCGTAAATCAGAGAGAGGCCGCCGTACAGCATGTCGTGGAAAGCAAAGACCACGACTGTCCAGGCTATCAGCAAATGAAATGGCAGACTGGTGATGCCAATCAGGTTATGGGTATCAAGCCAGAATCGATTTGCGCCTTTCTTTTGTCGCAAGGAGAAAAAGCTTTTCACCAGAGTGGGTAGCAGGAAAATAACACCAGATACCAGTGCGATGAAATAGAGAGCTGACGCAACTCCGAGTACCAATACGCCAATATCTTCATGACCGGCTTTACCGGGTATACCTGCGGTGCGATGCAACTGATCAATCAAGTCACCCAGTACATTTTGCTGATTGGCCACTGAAACCAACTCACCTTCCTCGTTGAACGAGGCCTGTCGTAAGTGGCTATCGATACTGAGTCCCCGGCCACCGCCTTGTTCGTACCAGGTCATTGGGCTGTGATGCATTGGACTTTGATGGGGAGCAAAATGGAGAGTGAAGCCGTTGCTGGCTGTTTCGTATTGCGCTGTAGCTTGTTGCACTAACTCATCGTATTGGCCGACTGAAATAGCTGGCAGCACGTGGTTCTCTGGCACCGCCCAATGGGTAATGGGCGATTTAAACATAGTCAATGCACCGGCAAAAAAGGCAATGAATAACAACAGGCCGGTCGTAATCCCTGTCCAGGTGTGAATAGACTGGTAAGTGCGAAGAATATCGCTGCGGATCTTCATAAACTGTATCTCAATAGTAAAAAGGTTGCCCACGCGATCAGGTTTACTGTACCAAGTATCAGCACGGCTCGCATACCGGTTCTAAACAAGAATGAGAACGACAGAATCAGTAACCAGACAGGACTGATCATCCACATATTAAATTGCACTTTGTTGGGCGCCTGAATCCCGCCCGGCCCATACCAGGCAAAAATACCGACCACCGCGAACGTGAGCGTCAGTCCAAGCACTGCACCGGCCAGTGATTTTGTCCACCAGTGAGGTTGAATCTTTTCTTCTGCAGACAGTCGGGCCATTAGGTTTGTCTCCCGGGTCGAATAAGAGTAAGTAGCGGGATCAATGCCAGGACCACCATGATGCTCAACAACCAGATCAGTATGGCTGCCGAGACAGACACTGCATTTAACCAACACACCAGCGCAACACAGGCTAGCAGGTACCCAAGGTATCGCAGAGTCAGTGTTTTTTGCTTCGCAAACAGGCGTTGATTTTTATTGGTGACATAAATCAACAAACAGCCACTGAAAGTAAAGGCCAGTGCCAACACACTCATGATGCCTAATCCATTAGTTTAATAAATAATAATGCAAATCATACTCATTAACATAAGTTTGTATAGAAAAATTTGGGTTAATTTACATAAAGCTGATCATAGTCAACGATAAATACAAAACTATGTAAATGATATTGATAATGATTATCGTTTGATGTAGTGTCATCGACCTGCAGGGATAACCATTACAACAATCGTTTCTTTCTCAAACGCCCTCGGATTTTTCATATCACATTAAGGACAAACCATGAGTAAACCAAACGCTTTGTTTAATAAGCGAAAATTAGTATTAGCTTGCTGTGCGGCCATGACCGGTCTTGGTCATTCTGTGGCGTTTGCAGACGCGGCAAGTGCTGAAGATGTTGAAGTGATTTCTGTGGTAGGGCACAAGCTTACCGAATTTGAACAGCAAAATGACGGCGGGGCATTAGGCAAGCGCTCTATTCAGGAAACCCCATTCTCAGTAGACGTTATTTCATTGGAAGACATGGAAATTCGTCAGGTAAATACCCTAAGCAGCTTGTTCAGTCGTGAAGCGTCGGTGTCGGTTGATGGCAGTGCTTACAGTTCGTTTGGTGACACTATTCGTGTACGTGGTCTTGGCCTGGATTACACACAGAGCTTCAAAATCAATGGTATGTCGATCAACAGTTTCAGTGGTGAGTTACCTTATGAAGCGTTTGAACAAGTGACCCTCATTAAAGGCGCAACCGGCTTTATGTACGGTATGGCTGCGCCTGGCGGTATCGTAAATTACAGTACCAAGCGCGCAACTCAGACTGCTGTGAGTGCCAATGTGGGCTTGCGCAGTGACAGTGTGCTGAGTGCACACGTAGATGCCGGTACCCGTTTTGGTGACGATGACAGTTTTGGTGTGCGGGTGAATGCCGTTAAAGAAGACGGTGATACCTACCTGGACAATGGCGGCATCGACCGCGAAACCGTGTCATTGGCATTCGACGCGAACCTCACGGATTCACTGTTGTGGACCGTAGATTTGATTTACAGCGACCGCCTGATTGAAAATTCCTGGAACCGCTTCTCGGTGAATATGGCGGCAAGTGAACCCCTGCCTGCAACGGTCAGCGGCAGTCGTAACCTGGCTGTGGATGGCACCTTCGACGGCTATAAAAACCTGATTGCGATCAGTAGCCTGAAGTGGAACATCAACGACAACTGGCAATTGCAGCTGGATTACGACTACTCAAAAAATGAAACCCGTTGGGTGAAAAGTCTGAACTACCTGCTAAACAGCGCGGGCGACCTGAATATTCTGACTTACGAACAGTACTTCGACGTTGATTACGATCAGGTACAAGCTATTGTAAACGGGGACTTTTCTACTGGCGGTATAAAACACAATGTAGTGTTCGGTGTATCGCATCAGGAAGCCACGACTTACCGCAACGACGGTGGTCAGTTTGGCCGCAAGGTAACCCGTAATTACGCAACCAGCAATCTGTATACGCCGGGCGATGTGCCTGCCTATGAAGCTACCTTGCAAAAAGACGCCCCAGTTGCCTGGGTTGATACTCAGCAGTCGGTGTTTGTGAGCGACTTTATTGAGCTTACCGACGAGTGGGAATTGCTGTTGGGGATCCGTTCCAACAATATCGAACACGACACCAGCGACTATTTTGCTTCTTATCACGATAACTACGATGATACCGCGGTATCGCCAACGGTAGCGTTAATGTACAAGCCGGCGGCAAACACCACGTATTACGCTAGTTATGTTGAGTCATTTGAAGGGCAGACGTCGGCCGTTGGTGAAGAATATGCTAACGCTAACGATTTGCTGCCGCCGCTGGAAAGCTTGCAGTATGAGTTGGGTATGAAAATGGCAGGTCAGGGCTGGTCTGTGAGCTCTGCCTTGTTCCGCATTGAGCGTGGCGCCACCATGGTCACTGAAGACAACTACCTGATTCAGGAAGGGATCTCACTGTATCAGGGATTTGAGTTTAGCGGTGCGTTAACGGTGACTGAAAATCTGTCACTGTACGGCGATGCCATGTTCCTGAGTGCAGAGTACGACAAAACCAGTACGGCTAATCAAGGTAATGATGTAGGTGGTGCACCTGAGCAGCAATTTACCTTACAGACTAACTACAACGTATCAGCAGTGCCGGGACTCACAGTGAATCTGGGCGGCAAGTTCCACGGTAAAACAGCCCTCGATGCGGCGAATAACTGGGAGCTACCTTCTTATACGCTGGTCTACGGCGGTGTAAGTTATACCACTACCGTTGCCGACAACGAGCTGACTCTGATTGGTTCGGTAGACAACCTGTTCGACAAAGAATACTGGGCAATCGGTGATTCTTACGGCGGTGGTAACATGCGCATTGGTGAGCCACGTACGTTTGCTGTAAAAGTGAAAATGGACTTCTAACAGCATATTCGTGTTGTGAAATGAGAAGGGCGACCATGCGTCGCCCTTTTTTGTGGAAAATGGGAAGAGAGTTCGCTAGACCGCGACTTTTAAATACCCCTGTTCAATAGCCAGATGCACCAGCTCGGTATTAGTGTGGATCTGCAGTTTGCTTTTAAGCTGGGTCAGGGTATTGGAGATAGTCTTGCTTGATACGTTCAGAGCATTGGCTAATTGCGTGCGATCCAACCCTTTGGCTATGCCAATAAACACATCAAACTCGCGCTGGGTCAGCTGATCGCACACGGCTTCATTTTCCTGCATTTGATGCGTTGCTAATTGAATAGCCAGGCTATGTTCAATATAGCGTTTGCCAGCGCGTACGGTTTTGATCGCATCGATCATGGTATCGGGGCTGCTGCGTTTACTTAAATACCCCATAGCGCCGGTTTGCATGGCGCGCTGAACCACCGAAGGTTCGTCAAACATACTGAAGAAAATGATCTTCAGCTCTGGCCAGCGTTTGGTAATTCTGCCTGCTAAAGTCAGTCCACTGGAGGCTTCCAGATTGATGTCCAGAATCACCAGATCAACTGACTGCTGGCCCAGAATTTTAAGCGCCTGCTGAGCATTTTCGGCTTCGTCTACCTGGGTTTCGGGTAACATCATGGTCAGTAGTGCGCAGTAACCTTGTCTTACAACGGCGTGGTCATCAACGAGCAATATGTGCATGGTTATGCTCCGGTTCTTTAGTAACGGGGACTCTCAGACTGAGGCTGGTGCCGTTGTCCGATGAATCAATAAATAAGCTGCCATTGGCCAACTTTGTCCTTTCTTGCATAGACTCAAGGCCGAGGCCCCGGTGATTACTGTCGGGTGTAAAGCCTGTGCCGTTATCCCTGATTGTCATCAGTAAATCATCCGCATCTGTACTCAGATGAATATCAACCTGGTCGGCCTGTGCGTGTTTGGCTATGTTGTTCAGCGCTTCCTGAACAATGCGATAGACCTGAGTATCCCGCTCCAGGTTGGCTTCAAAGGGCGCGCAGTCTTCCTGCCAGCTAACGTTAACCGGATGAATGTCCTGCCACGACTGCACAACCTGATGAATAGAGCGCACCAGACCGAGACGGTGTAAAAATACCGGGTAGAGCTGCGACGTCACCTCTTTCATGCCCTGATGTACCGCGTTGCACTGCTGCTGAATTTGTTCACACGCCTTGGCTACAAACTCCGGGTGTTCGCGCTGTTGCGACAGCATGTAGGTTTGCACAGTGATGCCGGTAATCAACTGACCCAGATTATCGTGTAATTCCCTGGCCAGACTCTGGCGCTCCTGTTCCTGAATGGCAGCAACGCGTTTGCGCAGTGAAACCACCTGATTTTCCTTGTGCTGCAGGCTTTGGGTCAGAGAGTTGTAATGATCGATAAGGGTTTGAATTTCGGCGATATCGGTGGCGTCACCGCTGTACTGGTAGTGTCCGGTGGTCATGGAATCTAAACCATCGCATAACTTAGCCAGGGGGCGTAAGCGCGAATTGACCGCGTAGCGCAAGCTGAACAAGGTAACCAACAGCGCAACAAAAAAGATACTGAGTACCTGAATAACCGTAGTCGCAATTTCGTCTAACTCGGCATCGGCGTTAGCGGCAATCCACAGCGTCTCTCCCGACAATGCATGCTGAACGGCTTGTGGTGGTATAGGTGTAAAAATATGATTGAACGACCAGGACGGTAATTGCGCCGAGTGCGGCGTGGGTGGCTCGCTGAGCAATACTAGATCGCGATTACTTTGTAACAGCAGTTTGAGGGTTTCCAGTGAGATATCACTCGCAGCCAGCGTTTGCGCTTGCGAAAACGCCGCCCGCCCTTCTTTTTGCACGTCAGCGCGGGCCTGCATGAACATCACTACGGACAGGACCGAAAATACCCCGGTAAAGATCATCACAACGGTCAGTGTAATGCGGTTGGAGGCCAGCATAGATTAGTAAACCTGTATTCTTAACATTCCAATAACATTATATCCTGTTGCCCTGCGCTTGCGTGGTTGTTGGGGTAGTACTTTGGTCAGGAAGGAGGGGGTACTTTAGTCGTATCTTCAGAAAATTAGCGCGGGTATGAATCGGTAATTTCTACTCGCTATACTCACAGTACGAAAGTGCTACAGCCAGAATTGAACAAAAGATCAACAATATTTTTACCATTTATTAATAAATAACAAAGGGTGGTGAAATGAAACGGTTACAAACAATATTGTTGTTCGGGACGCTGTTGGCCGGATGTAGCTCTCTGTCTGCCTGGGCAGGAAGCTGGCAGACCAATCAATCGGTAGGCAACTTTACCAAGGTACATGTATATACGCCGGATACGGTGTCACCCGTTGGTCAGGGGCGAGCCTTACTGGTGGTGTTGCACGGTTGCACACAGTCGGTTGATGCCTATCTTACCGCGAACCTGGAGCCCGCTGCAGACGCTTACGGCATGGTGATAGCAGTGCCGGATGCGCTGAACAAAGCCGGTTTTAGTTGTTGGTCCTACTGGCAGGGAACCAAATCGCGTAGTGCCGGCGACTATGCGAATTTGCTGTCGTTGGTATCAGCCATGACGGCTGACACCAGCAAAGGGATTGACCCTGATCAGGTCTATATTGCCGGGCTGTCATCTGGTGCGGCTTTTGCCAACACCACGGCATGTCTGGCGCCGGATGTATTCGCCGGAGTGGGGATAAGTGCTGGACCCAGCATCGGCACCAGTTCCAGCGGTGCCATTGGCAGCTGTGAAAATGCTGATGTAGCGACCCGATGCCAGCAATACGCGGGTAGCTACAGTGGATCGCTGAACGATCAAATTGCTTCTATTGCACATGGTGACGCCGATACAACGGTGGATCAATGCTACAACCGACAAAATGCCGAAGGGATGGCCGGGGCTTACAATGTAACGGAACTGCCGGGCAGCAATGTGATTGGCTCAGGTAGTCGCACCATGCAGGAGTTTCTGTGGCAGGACGGTCGTGTATCGATGGTGTGGCTGAACGGTGTGGATCACGCCTGGTCTGGCGGCGCGGGCGCAAGCGGATCCTACATTAACGGTAATGGCTACAACTATGCTATGTACCTGGGTCAGTATTTTGCTGATAACAATCAGCGAGTTGATCGCAATCAGGCCCCGGTAGTCAGTAATGTGTCAGCCGCAGATACCGGCGGGCAGTTGCAGATCAGTGGCAATGCTGTTGATACAGATGGCAGTGTCAGTGCGGTTGAGGTGCTGGTTGAAGACAATGCGCAAAACAATTATCAGTACACCACGTCAACACTGGCAAACGGTGATTTTAGTTTAACCACGGCCAGTCTGCCGGATGCGCTGTATGTTGTCACGGTGAGTGCTACAGATGATGCTGGTGCAACATCTGACGGTGTATCGGTTACTGCCAGGGTGGGGCCGCCACCACCGCCGACAGCGCCAACACTGAGCAATGTAGTGTCTGACGTGTCTGCACAGTGCGTAACCGTTACTGGCGAGGTGTTCGACGAAAACGAAGATCTGACGAGCGTAAGCGCGAGCTTTGCTACCGGCAGTGTTACAGCAAACATCAATGGCATCGCGTTTAATGCGCAGGCGTGCGATCAACCGGGTGGCGAGCAAACCATTATCGTCACAGCCACGGATGCAAGCGGATTATCGGCAACGGCGTCTGTTACTGTTACTGTGGATGCCGGTGTTACCGCAACCCTCAGCGAACATATTAATGCCGGTCGTCTGGACTACACCAACTACGCGAATTGCTACCTTGAGTACAGTGACAATGCGTTTAAGTTAAACGAGTCCTCGGTAAGCGGTCAGCTGTGTCAGTGGCAGGATGACGATGCTTCCTGTGTCGGGCCTCAGCAGGCGTGCAGTGCCGGTGGCGATAGCGGTTCAGGTGGTGGCTCTGGCGGTGATGGCGGCGATGGTGGCAGTGGCAATACTTGCGCGGAATACACGACTGCCAATTATTATCATAAAGTGGGCGGTCGGGCCTACAGTACCGGTAATTACTGGGCGCCGGATTACTTTGCTCAGGGCACTAACGCACCGATGAGCGGTTCCACATGGGGCAGCAATACGTTGCATTCCAGTGATGGCAGCAACTGGTCATTAGGCAGTTGCCCGTAATCTGAGCCCCTAGCTACTACAACTAAAACACAGGCCGAATTGGGCCTGTGTTTTTATTTTACAGCGTTAGTGGTCAGTGTGATTATTTTCGGCGACGCATCAGCACCAAGCCTGCCAGCCCAATCAGGCCTGCTAATCCCCAGCTTCCTGCGTGATATTCCACAACGACTTCAGAGGTGACGGGTTGATCAAAGTCGGCGCTTTCGAGGCTCTGATAAGAGAGATCTGCGTCACTGTATGCATCTATTGTGGCCACATGTAAGTCAGAATCTGCGTCAATCAGTTCAATCAAAATGTCATAGTCACCTGTTGGATACCCTGTCTCCAACTCACTTTCCAGTAACACCGAGTCGTCGCTGCTTTCACCGAACAAGGTAAAGACCGAGGTAACGTGAAACGGCTCGTAAAAGTCGTTTTTGCCCAGGTACACAATGGCGTAAACCGGGGCCTGATAGTAGGCTGTGTCGGCATCAAACTCCAGACTGAAGCCATAAAAATAACCATCGTAATCACGGTCGCCATATAGCGTTACCCAGGCGTCGTAGAACCAGTAGTCAATGTGATCTGTGGTGCGTAGCATTTCGCCAGTTTTGCCCTGTAAACTGCTGACGTCGACCTTTCTCTTGTGCTTTGGTGTTGTGGTCAGTGACGTCTGTAGGTCGGGTTGGTTGAACTGCTCTTTTACGTTCACAGTTGGCGTGTCGGCATACGATACACTCGACACGCTCAACGACAGTGCTAATGAAGCCAGTAATACTTTAAGCTGTGACTGTATTTTCATGGTGCATCCCTCTGAGTCATCTTGTTTACATGTGTAGTGTGCGCAGAGTTAGATGAACAAAAACTGAAGTGAAACTTAAGGAAAGATGTATGAAAGCGATGCGAAAGCACGGGCTGGCGGGCTTGGTTTGCTTCATTTTATCTACATGTGCATGGTCAGGCTTGGCAGAAAACCTGACCATTCAGCCGCTCTCGGACACCGTGTTTATGCATCAGTCGTCACGCGAGGTCGAGGGCTTCGGTGATGTGTCGGGTAATGGGCTTATTGTGGTTGATGGTGCTAAGGCGTATTTAATTGATACGCCGTGGGATCGGGCGGACATTCAGGTGATCCAGAACTGGCTGGACACCCGTGCGTTAACGCTGTCTGGTGTCGTTGCAACTCATTCCCATGATGATGCCGGAGGTAACCTGGATGTCTTCCACAAACTACAGATCCCGACCTGGGCGCACGCGCTTACCAGTCAATTGTTAGAAGAGAAGGGGGAGGCGCCTGCAACCCATGCTTTTACAGAGTCTGTTACGGTACTCCCCGAAACGGTTGAACTGTTTTATCCAGGGCCAGGGCATACATTCGATAACATTGTAGTGTGGATACCCAAACAAAAATTGCTGTTTGGCGGGTGTTTTGTTCGCGCGCTGGAGACTGATTCGATGGGCTACACCGCCGAAGGTGACGTGCAGCAATGGGGCGAGTCTGTGCAGCGGGTGCTGGCTCGTTATCCGAATATTCAAGGGGTTGTGCCCGGTCATGGTAAAGCGGGTACGGTTGAAATGCTTATAAAAACGCAGCGAATGGCGAGACAAGCGGCGGCTGATAAATAAAGCCTGTCTTGCAGAAGTGCAGGATAGGCAAAACCTACGACCAATAACATTGTGATGCCCGAGCAGGCCAGATAAGCTGAGTAAATAATAACGAAATAAAAAAGCTGATTTTCCTGCCTGAATTCAATCTTTTATCAGCTTTAATGTGTGCTTCTTTAAGTGTTGTTTGCGATGCCGCCTTTGGTGGTGTCGTGTCGCGTCTTTCCCAAATGCATCAGGACCTCAACTAAGATGGAGTCACTATGCAACGCAGACACTTTATGAAACAGGCTTTTGGCGCGGGACTAGCCAGCTCGCTCCTGGGCTGTACCAGTCAACGGCAGCCGGCCAGTTATCATCCGCCCTCTTCTCCAGTGACACTGCCTTTAAGCCTGCCGCCACTTGCCAGAGTCGAAGCGCGAAGCGATCGCATTGTTGCTATGAATGTCTGTACCCGTCCATTTCGGGCCATGGGGCCGCGTACTGATGTCGAGTCGATGGGCAATAAAACCGTGATCCACAACTATGGTCATGGTGGCAGTGGTTGGTCGTTGTCCTGGGGCGCCGCGGCGCTGGCAGAGCAGCAAATTCAGGCTGAAGTTAATACGCCTGTGGCAATAGTGGGGTGCGGTGCGATCGGGTTAACCACCGCGATTGCGTGTCAGCGCGCCGGATATCAGGTAACAATTTACGCAAAGGAACGCCCTCCCTACGTGCGCTCTAGTTACGCGACGGGAATCTGGTCGCCGGATTCCCGTATTGTGACACTTGAACATGCCGCCGACTATGCGCAGACCTGGCAATGGATGGCGCGCTTGTCGTATCTGCGATTTCAAACCCTACTTGGTCTGGCTGGAACACCGGTCGAATGGACCACCATGTTCCGACTGGCCGATAAGCCATTTGACGATAAAGGCGGGCATAATATTCCCGGCGAACCGGCTTATCCCGGGTTTCAGCATCAACTGCTCAGCGATCTCACGCCAAAAGCCAGAGATGTGCCGGAACACCTTAACCCCTTTGCCACACCACACGTTCGCCAGTTTCCGTTGCTGATGTTTAATATCAGCGCCTATTCGCAATATTTACTGGATGTGTTTGCGCGAAATGGTGGGGTTATTGTGAATAGAACCCTTTCGCATCAGGATGATTTTAAGCAATTTGATGAATCCATCATTGTTAATTGCACGGGTTATGGTGCGAAAGCTTTATTGAATGACGAGACAATCACACCGGTACGAGGCCAAACCTGCAAGTTGATGCCACAACCCGAGTTGCAATACGGACTGCAATATTTCGATCGGCATACGTCATTTTACCCGCGCCGTGACGGGATCCTGGTACAAGCTGGCGCAGAAGGCGACTTTAATAATCCGCAGGCTAATATTGATCCGGCTGAGTCTGTGGCTGCGGTAAATGCCATTGCCGACATCATGCAGTCGATGCGCCGGGTGTAGACTTGTATTACAACAAGCCCCAACAACGAGTAAGTTGTTGGGGCTTGTTTGTAGAACTGCTTTTTGGTGTTTAGTTTGAGGATTGTGCTGCGCGCGCTTTCTCTATGCGATCTTTGAGCATAGGGTGTGAGCTTAGAATTTTATCCATTTCACTCTCCGGAGGCAGAGAGCTGGCCAGCGATTCCAGCGCGTCAGCAAAGTCTTCTGGTGTAAGGCCGGCAGCGCTGGCATGACGAAGCGCAAAGTCATCGGCTTCCGTTTCCAGCTTTTGCGAAAACTGATTGTTGATGAGGGTATTACTGGCCCCCATAAACGTTTCGAAAACACCGCTGACGTCACCAAAAAAATACGTGATCACCATGGTGGTTGCAATAGTTTCGGCAATCAGTCTCATAGAGTGTTGCTCGCTGACATGGCCAATTTCATGCAACAAAATAGCCGAGAGCTGCTTTTCGTTCTGTTCCACCAACTCCACTAATTGGTCGGTAAACACAATCGTGCCATTGGGCAGGGCAAACGCATTGGCTCCCATGGTGTCGGTATATCGGAACTGGGTATTGAAACCAGGCTGATCCAACTGTACTGCTTGATATACGGTTGCAAAGCGCTGGGTTAAACGCTGACGCACATCTTCGTCCAGTCTGGAGGGCTCCAACACGGTGGTATCCAGTGCAGACAGCGTATGCCGGGAGGCCACGTCTTTTAATGTGTAGGGCACATAAGAGGCAAACGTAATCGCCATGGCCGGTATAACAAATTTAAAGATGGCCACTAACATCAAGGGCGCTAACACCACGCTGGCAATAGCCCATCTGGCACTGTTTTCCAACGAAGACAGTGACCAGCCCGTTTGCTTTTTCTCATCCGAGCGGCGGTCAAGCCAATGATGAAGGTTGTCATCGGCCTGCACAGTAATAAGGTCGCCATTGCTCAGTGCTATATCACGGGGCAGGTTACCAACACGACTGTCAGTTCTGAAGGCGCCTTTTTCAAACACTCCCAATAAGGTGCGCTCCGGCACAGAGTGCAGCGTAAAGTGACCGTCCTCCAACACCAGTTCAACGTGCTGATGCGCTGTTGAACCGGCGGTGTAGAGCTTACCTGTGTATATCATAACGGGGATTAACCCAGTGATACATCGAGGTCGAAGGCGCTGGCGACTTCTTCTGCGGTGGCAGTGCCCGTTTGTTCCTTAGACGCAACAACCGTATCAATACCGTCGAGAATATTTACCTGGGTATGCGCAGCCAAATAACTTAGTGTGCGGGTTTTGACCCATGGCAGCGCCAGTCCCAGACTGAAGATTAACGCCAGCATGTTAGTGAGTTTCAGCAGGATAAAGCTACCTACCGTGACATCGGACTCAAACGTAGCGACGTTAGCCAAGCGGGTATTTTCATACATGTGATTACGGATCATGCCTGAGTAAATTGCGCTTGCTAAGGTAAACACAAAGAAATACAGAATGAAGGTGCCTAACATAATCGAAACACTGCCGGTCGGGTCGTTAGCTGTCTCTGAGCCACTGAAAACGGCGGTTGCGCCAACAAGGCCAATACCGATTAAGAAAGTGACAAACGACACGACACCTGCGGCCAGACCGGCAATAAAATAGGTTCCACCACTTAATTCTGCGCTGAAGGCCTTATCGCCGTAGGTGGTGTTATTCAAAATGAATTCGTCCATCTTTTTCAATGCCCACGGCATGGCCAGATAAAGCGTGAAAAGAGTCAGGAACGGGAACAACAGAAACACCAGAAACGCTTCGCCATAACGGCCCGTAAAACCAAAACGAACATTGCGATAGCTGGTCATTTTCATTGCAAACTGCAAGCCTTTGCAGATTAACCACGGTGACAACACTGCTACAACAAGCATCATGACAAGGCCCACGATCGGGCTGGTGGATACCGCCAGAATATAACCGACGAGTAGAATGGCGCTGATAATTCGACCTTTTAAAATCTGTAAGGGCTCTGCCAGATAAGCAAAACGGTGGCCGTCGATTTCAAGATTGCCGTAGAGATAACGGTTGGTACGCACCTTTGCCCATGCAGAATAAATTCCGAGGGTAACAATGGTCAGCAGTAAATTCACAATCCAGATAGAGAAGAACTCTTTACCGGTCCCATGGAAGTTCACGGCAGATTTTCGTAGGAATGTACCTTCCGTTTCCGCTTGAGCCTCGTCAGACACATGCTCAGCGTGACTGGCAATTAATTCGTCGAGCTGTTGTGCTCTTTCCGGATATAAGGATTCATCAATTGTTGCGCGAGCGTCGCACAATTCCTGGTATGAATAGGCTGAATAATCGGGAGTGGTATCCACGTGACCTCCTGTCGGCTTGACCGTCCTCGTGACGGCTTTTTTTAGTAATGTGTCCCCCTAACTGTTCGTGTGCAGCCAAAGGTGAGTGATTCTTTTTTAACTGTTTTTGTAAGGGAAAGCAACAGGCCTGAAAGACAGGCCCGGGAAATGAATTATTCTTCTTCGCCTAATTCTTCGGCATCGTCGCCGATGTAGTAAGTACCCCAGCCATCATAGTGGACCTGGTGTTTGTCGGCGATTTTTAACAGCGAATCGATATCGGCATCTAATTCTTCTCGCTTTAAAAAGCGTTCAGCAATAATGTCGAAACAGAATACGGTGCCGCCGTCGTCGAGGTAGACTTCTTCGGCGTCAGTTACCTCAAAACCCGCCTTGAAAGCATCAACCGCGGCTTTTTCCAGGCGGTCAAAATTATTGCACGCCATGTGGTGTTCGATAGTGTACTTCGCATCGGCTTCGCTGCCGTCGCTGATAAGCGCATCAATGGTTTCCTGGTTAAATTCATACCATTCTGCGCGTTCGTCAAATTGTGTCATTGTGCTTCTGCCTTCTCACGTATAGCTATAGTCTATCGTGATTTTTCCATTTCGGCGACTTCGGCATTTAACTCTTCGAACTTTTTTTCCATGCGTTCATGGTAATAGGCCATCCAGCCTTTGGGGGAACGGGAATCGTCGAGTGGCTCCGGTGCTTCTACGTCAACCAGCACCACGCCATTGTCCCAGCGGTTCCAGCGAATTTTATTGTGCATATTGCTGGCCGTTACCAGCATCAGTGGCGTGTTGGTTCCCTTCGCTAATCGAAACGCGCCAACCTTGAAAGGCAGAATGCCCCGGCCGTATGAACGTGTTCCTTCCGGGAAAAACCATATCGACAGATTCTTCTCAGTAATTTTTTTAGCGGTCAGCGTTAGTGTATCCATGGCTTTACTGGTGTTCTTGCGGTCGATGAGTATATTGCCGCTAAGCCAGTATATTTGGCCAAACACCGGAATCCACTTCAAACTCTTTTTACCAATGGTAACCACGCCGGGAATGGCCGCTTTGCAAATGGTAATAATGTCATAGGTGTTCTGGTGATTCGCGATCATCACATACGACAAGTCGGTATCCAGATTTTCAGGGTAACGAACCACCACTTTCAGCCCGAAAATGCGTGACATCATGCTGTACCACTGGCCGGCGATATACACATTGTCACGGTGGAAAGGACGGATTACGCACCGCAACAAGACTACAATATTGATAAACAGAAAGGCGACCACTAACAGCAACGCCCGGATAATTGCTAACACTTAAACACCTATTGAAAAATTTGCGCCGGATTATAACGGCTTAGCTTGCATCATCATCTCCGATCAGTCAGTCTCAGCTCAACAAAAGCCACTGTTGTTATTGGGGACTCGTGCTATGCTTGATCTGAGTAACTATTGTAGCGACTATCGCACTGTATCGTAACGCCGCCAGACCTTTATACGCCCAAATGGTGATAAACGGGTTTGAATGGCTGAGTGAGTTGTTTTTACCATGCAAACTTTTATACCTGAAGAACTAGAACCCGAAATTCTGTCTGACCTGATTGAAGAGATCAATGAGCTGTACGAAGCCAGTGAGCAAACACTTATTGAGCTCGAATTGAAGCCGGAAGACAATGAATTACAGCGTGCATTGTTTCGTTCCGTGCATACCATCAAAGGGGATCTGGGGTTGGTAAACTTCTCGCCTATTATTCCTTTACTGCAGCACGTAGAAGATTTGCTGGATTTTCTGCGTAAAGGGCAGGTGGACTACACCAGTATCATGAGCGATCTGGTGTTGCTGACCATGGATCGCGTGAAACAGTTTGTGGAAAGCGTCATTGCCGAAGGGCAGGCGCAATATGACGATGTGTTGTATCAGCAACTGATCATGGCCATCAAGCGTATTACGCCAGACAACAAAGCGCAGCATGACAAGCTGTTAGGCGAGGCCGTGCTATTGCTTAATCCTGACCTTGATCAACCGGCTTACGGAGAAGATGAAGGTGAGCAAAGCGCAGAAGCAACCGCTGCGCCTGCGCCACAAAAAGCCACATTAGGTAAAACCGGGATCCCCAAAGATCTCAGCGCGGAAAAGCGCATGGATATTTTGTTTTTCCGCGAGATGATGCAAACCATTGAACATCGCTCCAACTACTGGGCCGGTCGAGGCGATCGCATTGCGAAACTGGCGCTATATGTTAATGATGTCGCCGGTAATCCTATTGAAGAAGATCAACTCGCTGTCGCCTGTTATGTGCACGATTTTGGTATGGCGTTTATGCCGCTGAAATTACTGCACAAGAATGATCCCTACACCGACAATGAATTTAACTTGATGCGCTCGCACGTGTATAAAAGCTCGCGCTTGTTGGAGCATTTGGACCAGTGGGACATGGCTCGCAAAATTGTCATGCAGCACCATGAGCGGGTCGACGGCTCTGGCTATCCGCTGGGGTTAAAAGAAGATGATATCTGTGATGGCGCAAAACTACTGGCGATTCTGGATACCTTTGATGCGATGACGCACTCCCGTGCCCGTGCTGACAAACAGGCGATATCTAAGAAAAAAGCGGTGATTGAACTCAACCGACAGGCTGATGGCAAATTCAGCCAAACCTGGCTCCAGTATTTTAACCGGGCGATGGCCAAGGTGCTGACCCGCTAGATTTGTAAGTTTATTCTATGGAAAAGAAAAAGAGGAAGCCAGGCTTCCTCTTTTTTAGTTTTGCTTTGGTGTGTTACGCGTCGACACCCAGTTCTTTTAACTTACGAGTGAGGGTGTTGCGCCCCCAACCCAGGCGTTTCGCCGCTTCTTGTTTGTGACCATGGGTGTGGTGTAATGCGCGCTCCAACATGATCTTCTCAAAGGTCAACATGGCGTCGTTAAGGATATTGTGCTGACCTTCTTTGAGCTGGCGATCCACGAAGGTAGCCAGTAGCTCAGTCCAGTCGCCACTTTGACCACTGCTTTTTTCGGTAACACCGCCGCTGTGAATTTCAGGAGGCAGGTCTGCAGGCAGAACTTCCTGACCAGTTGCCATGACAGTTAACCAGCGACACACGTTCTCCAGCTGACGCACGTTGCCAGGCCAGGGGAGTTGTGTCATGACCTTTTCTGTTTCTTTGCTCAGAATTTTGCATTCCACATCGAGCTCTTTGGAAGCGCGACGAAGGAAGTGTCTGGCCAGTAATGGAATGTCTTCACGACGTTCATTGAGTGACGGAATATGAATGCGAATAACGTTCAGACGGTGAAATAAATCTTCACGGAATTTGCCGTCGGCAACGCGCTTTTCCAGATTTTGGTGCGTCGCGGCGATGATTCGCACGTCGACCGTAACAGACTGGTGTCCGCCAACCCGATAGAACTGACCATCGGCAAGTACCCGTAATAACCGGGTTTGCACATCTAATGGCATATCACCAATTTCGTCGAGGAACAGGGTGCCGCCGTTAGCTTGTTCGAAGCGCCCCTGACGTGCAGCCTGGGCGCCGGTAAACGCCCCTTTTTCGTGGCCGAATAATTCGGACTCAACCAGATCGGCAGGGATCGCCGCCATGTTCAAGGCAATAAACGGATTAGCCGCTCTGGGACTATGGCGATGCAGCGCATGGGCCACCAGTTCTTTACCCGTACCGGACTGGCCGTTGATCAGCACACTGATCGAAGAACGTGACAAGCGTCCAATGGCGCGAAACACTTCCTGCATGGCAGGGGCTTCGCCAATAATCTCGGTGGCTGATTCGGCCTGAGGTACCTGGGTGGTTCGCGATTGCTCCCGCGCGTGAATTAACGCGCGTTCTACCAGTGTGACGGCTTCGTCAATATCAAACGGCTTCGGCAAATATTCGAATGCGCCGCTTTGATACGCGTTAACTGCACTGTCTAAGTCAGAATGCGCCGTCATAATAATTACGGGGATCATGGGGGCAATCTGGTGGACTTCGTTGAGCAAGGTCATGCCGTCCATTTGTGGCATGCGAATGTCAGATACGACGACTTCAGGATACTGGCCGGATTCCAGTTGTAACAATAAATCTTGGGGGTTCTCGAAACAGCAGCAGTCGATGTTGGCTACTTGTAATGCTTTTTGTAACACCCATCGAATAGAGCTATCGTCATCAACAATCCATACAGATTCAGTATTCATGATTACGACTCCTTCCTGTCGATCGGTAAAGATATAATAAATTCGGTGTGACCAGGACGGCTGTCGACTTCGATTTTTCCGTCGTGGTGATTAACCAGCGTTTGTGCAATGGACAAGCCCAGCCCTGACCCCGTGTCTTTACTGGTCACCAGTGGGTAAAACAGGGTATCGCGGATGTCGGCAGGAATACCGGGTCCATTGTCGATAATTTTGATTTGCGCAGCCAGCGAATGGCGTTGGCCATGAATAGTTAGCTGACGTTCAATGCGCGTCACCAGCCTGATATGCGGATTAGGTGTTTTCGAATCCCGAAGCGCCTGCACTGCGTTGCGAACAATATTGAGTACGGCTTGTTGCAGCATGTCAGGGTCGACTTTGACATCAGGGATACTGGGGTCGTAATCACGGGAGATCGCGATGGCCTGTGAAGTGTCTGCTTTCATCAGACTACGGATTTTTTCCAGTGGTCGGTGCAAGTTACACCACTCTAACCGCGGTAGGGAATTCGGGCCCAGGAGTCTGTCTACCAGGTTGCGTAAACGGTCAGACTGCTCAATGATAAGCTGGGTAAATTCTTTTTCATCGGGTGATGACAGCGCTTTTTCCAGCAACTGCGCAGCGCCCCGAATACCGCCGAGTGGATTTTTGATTTCATGGGCGAGTCCGCGAATCAACTCACGCGCTGCAAAATGCTGGGCGTGCTGCTGATTTTCCCGTGAAATGCGTTTTTGCTGATCGATCTTTTTAACTTCGAACAACAGCCGGGGGCCATCGTCTGTGTTCAGATTCGTTACTGTTAAGTCGGCTGAAACGACGCGGTTGTCCCGGAAGTACAGTTTAACTTCGTTCTCGGTAAAGTCCTGACCACTGCGAAACGCGGCGCGTAGGCGTGCCTTATTGATGGTGTTGGGCACAAAGAAGTCGGCAATACTGTGACCGTATAGCTGTTTTGTACCGGTAGCAAAAAGTGCCTGACCGGCGTGGTTGGCGTAAACAATACGCAGGGAATTGTCGATAACCACAAGTACGGTGGTTACGCTATCCAGCAAATTGTTGGTATCAAACGGCGTGGCTTGCATGCCAGCTTTCTCCACTTGCACCATTATGGTGCTTCATTATTTCAGGCAAACTAAACCCGTGCAAGATATTCCCAATTAAAAGCTCGCTTGAACCTCATTGGTGCGCGTAATACGCGGGTTTGCTGTTAATTATTGTTAATAAGACGTGATGCCTGATGCAGGTAAAACGTTCGTGGAGTGGTAGATGCAAGAGTCTTGCCCGTATTGTCCTTATGGACAATATAAAATGAGTGTGCGCCACGGGGCAGATTATTCAGGGTAAACAAAGGCGTGGCTTGTTCGCTTTGCAGCTCGTCATTTAAGAAAAGCTGGTACTTGTCGCCTTGTTGCGTGTTGGTGACGCGCGCTGCAATTTGAAGGTTACCCGCATTGTTGCGCACGGTAGCCTGGTCTTCGGGTTGTAATATGGTTATTTCTGAAGGCTGGCGCTGGCGCTTAGCAGACGGGTTTGTCCTGGCTGTCGGTGTGGCGGCGGGAGCAGGGGGGCTGACCATACGGTTATCAGGGCCCAGGGACACGGGCTGACTATCCGGTTGTGGCGTATCGGTATAGGTCACCGAGCCGTCTTTATTGACAACTTTGTAGATCTGCTGGGCGGTGGCTAAGTGGCTGACGCCGCTTGCAATAACCGCACTCAATAGTATTAGTAAAATACGCATGCAGTTGATTGTAGGTGAATTCACATAAAAAAAAAGCCCGCAGTTGCGGGCTTTGGTATTTTATCTGATACGGTGCTTACACACTGTAGTACATGTCGAACTCAACTGGGTGAGTAGACATGTTCAGTTTAGTGACTTCTTCAGACTTCAGCTCGATGTAGGCATCGATCATATCGTCAGACATTACGCCACCTGCAGTCAGGAACTCACGGTCGTTGTCCAGTGCTTCCAGTGCTTGCTCCAGTGAGCTTGCAACAGTTGGGATTTCTGCTGCTTCTTCAGCTGGCAGGTCGTACAAGTCTTTATCCGCTGCATCACCAGGGTGGATCTTGTTCTTAATGCCGTCAAGACCCGCCATCAGCATGGCAGTGAAGCCCAGGTATGGGTTTGCAGTTGGGTCAGGGAAACGTACTTCGATACGACGTGCTTTGTCGCTGGTTACGTAAGGAATACGGATTGAAGCTGAGCGGTTACGTGCAGAGTATGCCAGCATTACCGGTGCTTCGAAGCCAGGAACCAAACGCTTGTAAGAGTTAGTAGAAGCGTTAGTGAAAGCATTGATTGCACGCGCGTGCTTAATGATACCACCAATGTAGAACAGTGCTTCTTCAGACAGACCAGCGTACTTGTCACCTGCGAAGATGTTCTTGCCATCTTTGGCGATTGATTGGTGACAGTGCATACCAGAACCGTTGTCACCTACCAGAGGCTTAGGCATGAAAGTAGCAGACAAACCGTAAGAATGCGCAACGTTGTGGATTACATACTTATAGATTTGGATTTCGTCAGCTTTCTTAACCATAGTGTTGAACTGACAAGCGATTTCGTTCTGACCCGCAGTTGCCACTTCGTGGTGGTGCGCTTCAACAACCAGACCCATTTCTTCCATTACCAGACACATAGCGGCACGGATGTCGTGTGCTGAATCTACTGGTGGAACCGGGAAGTAACCGCCTTTAACGCCTGGACGGTGACCCATGTTGCCGTCTGCGAACTCAGAACCTGAGTTCCATGCGGCTTCTGAAGAGTCGATTTTGAACATAGAGCCTGACATATCAGTGTGGTACTTGATATCGTCAAACAGGAAGAATTCTGGCTCTGGGCCAAATAATACAGTGTCACCGATACCAGTAGACTTCAGGTACTCTTCTGCGCGGCGAGCGATTGAACGCGGGTCACGGTCATAACCTTCCATAGTAGAAGGCTCAACGATGTCACAGCGGATGATAACCTGAGTTTCTTCTGCGAATGGGTCAACCACGGCGCTTTCCGCATCTGGCATTAGAATCATGTCTGATTCGTTGATGCCTTTCCAACCGGCGATTGAAGAACCGTCAAACATTTTGCCTTCTTCAAAGAAGTCTTCGTCGATCAGGCCCGCAGGAATAGAAACGTGCTGTTCTTTACCTTTAGTGTCAGTGAAGCGAAGGTCTACAAATTTTGCTTCGCTAGATTTGATTAATTCTAATGCCGATTCAATTGACATCGTGTCCTCCAGGTTATTTTAAATGTGTGAACCAATACTGGGTTCGCAGGTGAGAAATCCCTAAGCGATAATCATGCCATTTGCTTGAGCAAGGCTGGACACCGCGTAAATTCGATCTGTCGTCACGATCTTAAACATTGTTTTGCACCATTATGGTGATTTTATGGTTTATTTTGGTGCAATTGGTGGCCGGCATACACATCAATGTGACCACTGTCCTCATTCTTTCACCCGGCGTGATAATTAGCAATAGATGAATTTTATTTGAAACTGAAAAAAACATGCGCAAAGCACACGGTTTTTCTGTACAATCCGCGCTCATTTTTATTATTTACAGTGTGTAATAGCCGGTGTGTGCTGCAAGGCCATATGTTTGGCGGGCTGCACACCCTGCAGGTTGATTTTCAATGAATGTAACTGACATCAATAAGCTAAGAAATATCGCGATTATCGCGCACGTTGACCACGGTAAGACTACCCTGGTAGACAAACTGCTACAGCAGTCGGGCACCCTCGAAACCCGAGGCGAAGCGCAAGAACGCGTCATGGACTCTAACGATATCGAGAAAGAGCGTGGTATTACCATCCTGGCCAAAAACACGGCCATTAACTGGAACGACTACCGCATCAATATCGTTGACACCCCAGGACACGCCGATTTCGGCGGGGAAGTAGAACGTGTAATGTCGATGGCTGATTCTGTACTGCTGCTTGTTGATGCGCAGGAAGGTCCAATGCCACAGACGCGTTTCGTAACGCAAAAAGCCTTTGCTCAGGGTTTGAAGCCGATTGTTGTTATCAACAAAATCGACAAGCCTGGCGCGCGTCCAGACTGGGTAATGGATCAGGTATTTGACCTGTTCGATAACCTGGGTGCGACCGACGACCAGTTAGACTTCCAGGTTGTTTACGCGTCTGCACTGAATGGTTGGGCGTCATTAGATGCCGACGAGCCAGCAGAAGACATGACCGCGTTGTTCCAGACTATCGTTGATCAGGTTTCTCCTCCGGATGCGGATATCGATGGTGCTTTCCAGATGCAAATCTCGCAGCTGGACTACAACTCATACGTTGGTGTTATCGGTGTTGGTCGTGTTAAGCGCGGCAGTGTGAAGCCAAACCAGCAAGTGACTGTTGTCACCGCTGACGGCAAAACCCGTAACGGTAAAGTAGGTCTGGTATATGGTTACCTGGGTCTGGCACGTCACGAAGTCGAAATGGCAACGGCGGGCGACATTATCGCGATTACCGGTTTAGGTGAACTGAAAATCTCTGACACTATCTGTGACGTGAATACCGTTGAAGCATTGCCGCCACTGAGCGTTGATGAACCAACGGTAACGATGACCTTCCAGGTAAACACCTCACCGTTTGCCGGCAAAGAAGGTAAATACGTGACTTCACGTAACATCCTTGAGCGTTTACAGGACGAACTGGTTCACAACGTTGCACTGCGCGTTGAAGAAACCAGTGACCCGGATAAATTCCGCGTATCAGGTCGTGGTGAACTACACCTGGGTATCCTTATTGAAAACATGCGTCGTGAAGGCTATGAAATTGCCGTATCACGCCCGGAAGTAATCCTGAAGGAAGAAGACGGCCAGTTAATGGAACCGTTTGAAACCCTGACAATTGACTGTGAAGAACAGCACCAGGGTTCAATTATGGAGCAACTGGGTCTGCGTAAAGCTGAAATGACCGATATGTCTCCGGATGGTAAAGGCCGTATTCGTATGGACTTTATGATCCCAAGCCGCGGCTTAATCGGTTTCCAGACCGAATTTATGACGCTGACTTCAGGTTCAGGTTTGCTATATCACTCATTCGACCATTATGGCCCGCACAAAGGCGGTACAATTGGTAAGCGTAAGAATGGTGTACTTATTGCCAACGCGCCGGGTAAAGCACTGACTAACGCCCTTTTCAACCTGCAGGAGCGTGGACGTTTGTTCATTGGTCACGGTGTTGAAGTTTACGAAGGTATGGTTATTGGTATCCACAGCCGTGATAACGACCTGACGGTTAACGCACTGAAAGGTAAACAGTTAACTAACGTTCGTGCGTCTGGTACTGACGAAGCGCAAACCCTGGTGCCACCTATCAAGATGTCACTTGAGCAAGCACTTGAGTTCATCGATGACGACGAACTGGTAGAAGTGACCCCAGAGAGCATTCGTATTCGTAAGAAGTTACTTACTGAAAACGACCGTAAGCGCGCGTCTCGCAGCAAGTAGTCATTACGTCGGGTACATCTCAGTTTTTGTGATGTTCGCCGCGAATTATTCGATTTAGTTATATATGCAAAGGCCGGTTGCTATCGCAACCGGCCTTTTTCTATTACTATTAGGAACATAGTAACTTGTGTGGTGTGGTCATCGGGCGTTTGAGCAAAATCGGTGATCCCGTTTTATAATAGTAGGACACGCACAGATAAGGCTTTCAGGCTGGTTATGTGTTAACGCCCTTCTTATTCGTTTAATTTAGATGGTTTGGTTTCATTCCTATGTCTACGTTTACCATTGCCGTTATTGATGATGATGAAGTATCGCTGGAACTCATCGCTCACATCATTGAATCGGAGCTGGATGCACAAGTTATCAGTTTTGCACGCAGTGCATTCGCAAAAGAATTCTTAATGCATCAAAACGACACATCGCTGGATATGATAATCAGTGATATGGTGATGCCGGAATACGATGGCTTGTCTTTACTGCGCGCGTGTCGCGAGAAGGGGCTCAGCGTCCCGTTTATTTTTATGACAGCTTATGCAACGCGTCAGACCGAAATGCTGGCCAAACAACTGGGAGCCGTCGCTTACCTGGTGAAGCCAATCAGACGCGAAAAACTAATAAGCCTGTTAACCGAACAACTGACAAAGTAATGTCGCAATCGAACTAAAAGGTAGTCGCAGTGAGTACGTTTGATCACACGCCTGACCGCAGCAATCAGTGGTCGTTTAAATGGCAAAAATATGCAGGCAAAGACATTTTGCCTTGTTGGGTAGCAGACACAGAGTTTCGCTGTGCGCCGTCTATTCTGGACGCGTTACACGCACTGACAGAGCACGGTGTGATGGGATACACACTGCCAGCCCAGCATCAGCCCGCCAACGATGCCATTGTGCGCTGGTTACGTGACAAGCACGACTGGGCAATTGAGTCAGACTGGATTGTGTGGACACCGGGTGTTGTTCCGGCTTTCAACGTCGCCATAAAAGCATATTGTGAAGACGGCGACAAAGTGTTGGTGCAAACGCCAAACTATCCACCATTGTTAGCTGCGCCCGCGTTAAATAACACGCAACGCGTTGATATTCCCACCGTGCTGCAAGACGGACGCTGGACGCTGGATCTGGACGCGCTGGCGAAAGAAGCGGCAGATCCGCGCTGCAAGCTGATGATCCTGTGTAATCCGATGAATCCCGTTGGTTCTGTGATGACCCAGCAAGAAGTCGACGCTATTGCGGCTATTTGTGAACAACACAACGTCAAGTTATGTTCCGACGAAATTCACTGTGACCTTATACTCAATGAGCAGGTAAAACACATTCCTGCCGGGCGGGTTGCCGCATTGCAAGATCGCAGTATTACCTTAATGGCCGCCAGTAAAACCTTTAACGTTGCGGGTTTAGGGACCTCATTTGCGATTATCCCTGATGCCTCGTTACGTCGTAAGTTTACCCAAGCCGCCGCTGGCATCGTGCCCTGGGCAAATATTATGGGGTTGGAAGCGACTCGCGCCGCCTTCACTGAAGGTGATGAGTGGCTGGCAGAGCAAATCGCGTATTTGCGTGAAAACCGTGATTACCTGGTTTCTCGTATAAACGACATCGACGGTTTGTCTGTGGTATCTGCAGACGCCACCTTCCTGGCGTGGATCGATGGCAGTGGACTGGGTGTCGCAGACGTACAGCAATGGTGTGAATCCAAAGGTGTTGGTCCGTCGCCGGGCAAAGACTTTGGTGCCCCCCAGTTCTTCCGCATTAACTTCGGCTGCAGCCGCGCGATGTTAACGGAGATCCTGGACCGGTTAAGCAAATAGCTTCTGGTACGTCAGTCCGACGATCAAAGCAACCACGCTAGCTCCCAACACATTGGCCGTTAAGCGATTGCGAAGCGCGCCAAGTTGGGGGTGCGTATTCATCATATACAGCAGCAACAGCGCAATAATCGGCAGTAAAATACCGTTCGCCGCCTGAGCGAACAAAATCGCATACAATGGCTTGGTGTCGGTTAACGTCGCCACGACGCCTGCCACTAACACAATTCCCCAGACTGCGCGAAACCATACGCTGGTAAGATCCGTTGGTTTGTTCAGTGCGCCGCACACCGCATAAGCAGCCGCAAGTGGTGCAGTGATTGCGCTGGTGAGACCGGCTGCAAACATACCCATAGCAAAGAAGACTTCCGCGTAAGGTCCTAACAGCGGAGCGAGTTGCGCCGCCAGGTTGCCGGCGTTCAGTGCATCGGCCTGACCAAAGAAAGTCTGCATGGCGGTGGCCATGATCACCAGCGTAATTAACCCGCCCAGGCCAATAGCGATACCAGATTGGCGACGGTACTCACTGGCTGGTTGGCTGTGTTCCTGCTGTTGTCGCGCTATCAGACTGGCGTGTAAAAACAGGTTATAAGGCACAATCGTTGTGCCTATCAGTGCCAGAATTGTCGTCAGACTCTCAGTATTGATTACCGGATCGGTAATTTGGCTTAACATACCCGACCAATCAGGTTCGGACACTGCAAATGTAACAACAAACACCAGCGCCATGATTGCCACTAATGCGACCAGCACGTTTTCAATAAGCTGATATTTACCGCGCCACAGCAGAATGGCTGCGAGGCCACCCATGACCCCACCCCAGGGGCCGATGCCCAGCGCAACAATATTATTCAGGCCCAGCGCCGCGCCAGTGAGATTGCCGGATTCATAGGCCGCATTGCCAACACCGATAGCCCCAACGACCAGCAACACTAAGGGATATTTAATCCAGGGCAGTCTGAACTGATGATGCAGAGCTTCGCTCATACCTTTGCCGGTAGCAAAGCCTAAACGGACAGCCATATCCTGCAGCACGATGGTCGCAAGTACAGAGAACACTAACGCCCAAACCAGATGAAAGCCAAATTGCGCGCCGGCCAGACTGGCAGTGGTGACCGTGCCGGGACCAATAAAGGCCGCGGCTATTATGTATCCGGATTTGGTTCGGGATTGGCTCATGCTACACTCGTTATTATTGTTTTAAGCTGGACACATCACAGGCAGGTATCGCGGCTATCGCGACGCTTATATTCCTGTGCTGTTTCTGCTATTAAACCATGCCTGCTTAACAGTGAACAGATGCAAGCGAAGGGAACAGACCATGCCACAGGCAATCAGTATTTTTGAACATCCGGCATTAAAGCACATGCTCGCATCGCGCCCCTATGCGGAGGGGGTGATCTTTGCCGTTGCTTCCTCGCCTGAAATTCCCATGCCTGAAGAATGGATGCCCTGGGTGATTGAACAGTCTGGCTCGCATAGCATTAGCAAAGATCAGGCAGACGACATGGCTGATGGGCTAATGAAAGTGCTGCGCGATGCACTTGATGCGATGCGCAAACAACAGGTGCTGTTACCTGCGTATTGTACCTGGTCTGAAAATGACACTGAGCGAGCCGGATTATGTGAATGGTTAAAAGGATTACTGACCGGACATCAACAACTGGAGAAAGTCTGGCAACGTGCGTGGCATGAGGGAGGCGAACAAGGCTCAGATTTACCTGGGTTAGCAGAACGGTTGACGCGCTGTCTGAAGTGGTTTTCTACATTGGCCGAACCAGAGCAAGCCATTGCCAATGCGCCTGACGCACAGCGCAAGGTTTTAGCCGACGGGCTGCCCAAGCTAGCGGCCAGTTTACCGGCTATGCTGCAAGAATATGTTGCGATAAGTGGTGAGTTAGCCGGACATTTACCCAATCAATTCGAAACGTTTAAATCTGAGTAGGGGATAGTCAGACAGGATGGTCAGCGCTGCCGCTGCCTGAACATAAGATGTTCCTTCGCACTGGTTACATAATTGTCCAGCGCCTGCTTGGCTTCGTCGTACGCCATCTGTAATTCTTCTGAGGCGGGATCTGCACGCAGGGCTTCAAAAGCGATATCCGTTTTATGTAACAGCTCTTTGAGTAGCTGGTTATTCACGTCCATGTATTGTCCTTGTTAAGCACCCTTACATCCATTTAGGGGCGGGAAAACATCAAAAAATGAAGAATCAGATAAATTTAACGACCGCCAGTAACACGATAGCGAGCAATACCAACACCGGCGCTTCATTCAAAATACGGAAAAAACGGGCTGAGTGCGTTACTTTATCTGCGGCAAATTGTTTTACCAGATGCCATAAATAAAAATGGTATCCGTAAATAAGCGTAACTAATACAATTTTTATATGCAACCAGGTTGATGCAGCAAACCATGCATAGCCATAAGTGTAGATAAGAGCTACCCCAAAAAGCAAAGTAAATACGGCGAATGGGGTAACAAATAACCATAATCGACGTTCCATGACCTTAAAGGTGTCTTTCACGATCTGATTGTCAGCTTCCGCGTGATAAACAAACAAGCGCGGCAGGTAAAAAATACCGGCAAACCAGGCAACCATAAAGAAGATGTGAAGGCCTTTTAGCCACAGGATTGTCATTGTGTATACCTTTATTAAAACTGAGCGCGCTGCAGAAAGCTCTGCAGCCGGTTCCAGGTGATCACACCTGTGATGGTCGAAGGGTTGTCGTCGTATATATATACGGCACCTGAGCGGGCACTGTTAAGCTGCTCGTAGACTTCAGCCAGGGTTGCCTGTGACGACATGCCCGTCATGGTTTGATAGCTAATGGGGTGTGCATGCTGGCTTAAGCTAACATCATAGTGGACCCAGGCGTATTTAAGATCCAGTTCAAACTTACTTTGCTGAATAACTAACTGGGTAGGCGAGTCCGCCAGGAATTTCTGCAACGCTTCTTCCGGGGCATCGTAGAACAGCTTGAAGTCTGTTTCCATGGCAGCTTGCACGCCGGTCTTTTCCAGTGCCTCGCGAATAGAGGTAATGGCATAGGGCAGCTTCTGAAAATCCAGTTGCTGAATAAAGATAGAGCGGTTGCCAAGGAACTGCGTAGCGGTGACGTAGGCCGGGACGATCACCAAAATCGCCGGCAAAATAATTTCAGGTCGATAGGACAGCTCCATTACGGCAACCAATGCAGCAAGCGGGGCGTGCAATACAGCGGTGAGCATGCCCGCAATGCCCAGTAGCGCAAAGCTGCTGGTGAAGTCTTCGCGGGGTAACCAGTGTGAAACGGGTATTAACAAAAACGCCCCTGCCAGCATACCAATTACCATAACCGGGCCGATAATCCCGCCGGGGATACCCAGGCCAATAGCACAGGTGGCAAGCACAAACTTCATTAGCAGAATGGTGAGGACCAGCAAGGCTTCCGGATTTTGTGAAAACAGCGCATTCACATCCTCAAAATTTGCTCCCAGCGACTCAGGTAATAATGCACCGCCTATTGCTGTGATAAGCGAAGCGAGCAACAAGCGCCACACCATCGAAACCCGACGAAATGCGGTCATGACCGTCATTAACGTGTGGTTAAATAAGGTAGCTAGTACCCCCAACAAACAACCAAAAACAATCAGGTACAAATACACCCACTGGCTAAACGAGGAGAACGAGAAATACGCCAGTTCATTGCCTTCGCCAAACACAATGCGGGTGATCACCGAGCCGCAGGCAGCAGAGAGCATTACGGGCACAAAAATGTGTATCTTGTATTCCCGTAATACGACTTCCATCACAAAAATAACCGCGGCTAAAGGCGTGTTGAACGACGCAGAAATACCCGCGGCGATGCCACATCCGGCAAGGGTACGGATACTGTTTTGCGGTAGTCGCAAGGTTTGACCAAACAAGCTGCTTCCTGCAGCACCCAAATGCACCGAAGGCCCTTCGCGACCGACCACAAAGCCCCCGGCGAGTGCCAACATGCCGCCAAAAAACTGGTTTACTGTGGTGCGCCACGGAATATGGCCATAGTGCTTCTTTACCCGGTGAATAACGAACGGGATACCCAGGCGGTAGTGTTTAAAGCCGGTAAAAAAGGCGATGATAAGGATCAGCACCGCGGCGGCAATGGGCAGGATGATCCACGCAAGCGTGTCACTTAATTCGAAGCGACTGAGTAACGCTAACCCGGTGGTTTGTGTCCATTCAATGCCTAATCGGAACAGCACGATTAGCAGCGCTGATGTGACACCAGCAATGATCCCCAGTAAGCACAATTGTACTGAAGTGCGGGGGTGAGCTAATTCGTGTCGAAGAGACTGCAGTCGCATAATACCGGGCATGCACAAGGGAATGGTTAAATACTACCACAAGCGCTTAATATTCAAAGTATTGAGTAGTTGTACAGGCCTATTACTGCGGTAAAGATATTTGAATAATGCGGGTAAAACGGGCAAAGTGCATGGCATTGTTCTGAAGTTAACTAGGTCCGGGTGAAGTCTGGCTATGCATGTATCTGATATTCCTAAGCGGTTAGGCCATACCCGTACGGTTATTTTGCTTGGTTTGAGCCTGATCGCCATGGTGGTGTTTGGCTTTGTGCTGGCGAATGTTGACCGTTCTCGTTTGACCGACGCACTGGCCAGTGCAAACAACGCCGTGACCACGCTTCGGGCCGAGAATGCACAGCTGAAAACCTCGCAAAACCAGTTACGTGTGGAACTGGAACTGACCACCATGCACGCCGAACAGTTAAAAACCGAACTGGTTAGCCTGCAGGAAAAAGTGTTTTCTCTGCAGCAGGACAAAGCGTTTTATCAGCATGTGATGGCACCCGAAACTAGTCAGGATGGCTTTTTCATCGACGGGCTCGAGATCACAGCGTCTGCAGGCAACAACTACTTCAAAGGCTCGATGGTATTACTTCAGCAGCGCGCGGTTAATGCCGTAGTGAAAGGCACCTTGCAGTTGGAAATCACGGGCAGCCAGAACGGCAAACACACCGTGTTACAGTCGTCAAAAGACGCGTTTCTGCCAGAAGGCGACATTGCTTTCGGTTTCAAATATTTTCAGGCAGTGACCTTCTACTTGCAGCTACCGGACGGCTTTGTGCCAGAGACGCTGCGCTTTCATACCTCGGTGTACCAATACAACCGCAAACGCGGTGACTACGAGCGCGAATACAACTGGCAGGACGTACTGACTGCAACGCCTTAGGATACAACGTGAATCAACAGGGACCTGATTACCAGAGCTACAGTCTGGAAGAACTCGAAGACGCGTTATCCCAACTTGACCGGGAACGTTTTCCAGAGCGTTTTGTTGAGCTTCAGGAGTGGCTCGTCAAACGTCGCGATGAGCAGCCGGAATCAGAAAAGGCCATCGACGATACTTACTATGGCGAAGCGTTAGAACCCGTGCCAAAAGAAAACAAGCTCTGGGTTTGGTTCTGGCAAGGGCTGTTAATTGGTGTGCTAGTGCTGGATATGCTGGTTATTTTCAGACAGGGCTACATTCCTGCTGCCTGGTGGGGAGAGTGGGTATTTACTCAGGTATTGGTTTATACCATTGCCCTGTCGGGCGCTTTTTACGCTTTTGTCTCAAAAGACAATTTTTTTAGCCGGAATTTGAAGCGGCGCAGTCGTAGCTGGAAGTTCACACTGGCGTTTGTGCCATTATTATTTGCCATGTTCCTGTTCCCTTTTATCAACTATGTTATTCCTGCGGCCGGGCATGAGTTTGCAATCTACAACCGTTATGAATACACAACTACCTATAAGCTGAAAACACGCAGAAAAGGCTGCCATTATCGTGCGGACCTCGACGCTGCGGAGGGGTTAACATCATCGACAATCTGCATCACTAAGCGTGATTACGATTCAATGGCACCAAGCGGAAAGATCGAAGTGGCCGGGCACCGCAGTATGTGGGGGCTTACCGTGACTGCTTACCGGGAGGTACCTTAGCCATTACATCCAGCCAGGTTTGTCTCGCTCGATTTCCGCCAGAGATTGGTCAGCAAGGGCGTAAGCGACCTCCTCAGCTAAGTAAGGCATAGTCAGTTTGCCGCTTGCCAGAATTAAATCCAGGCTGACAAGACGGCGTTTTTTCATAAATATGTTGGTTCGCAGTGCCACTTGCTGCAGTTTACTCCGCGGAAAACACCAGTAATCCACGCCAAACGCACCTTTGCGCAAATAGATATAGTTCTCGTCATGAGCTAATCCCCACCGCTTCCAGCAGGCTCTGGCGACCACACTGGCGCAGCCAACAAACGCAAGTGTAATCAGCACACCGTAAGCTCCGAGAATACCGATGGTCAGCGAACCAACACCCAGTGTGAGCGGCAACACCACAATAATCATCAGGCGCCAGAAGTAACGCACATGCGCCCCCGTATACTGAATATGCCGGGCTTGTTGCTGAGCAAATACGTCGTCTGCCAGGGATTCTGCCTCTGCAACGGTTACAGAGGGCACCAGCAGTTTGTTGGTTGCTTTCGCTTCCGGTTGATACTGCGTGCCTGTCACGTTTTGTTCAAAATACAGGTTTACGCGTTTTAACAACCTGTCTAACCAATCCTGTTGCATGCGGAACACCTGAATTCGGGAGTGTTTCATGCTGACTTCCTGGCGATTGATCAGACCGCTTCTGCGTATGTATTTGTCGTCCCGCTTCGACAAGGTATAACCGTAATACATCAAAATACTGCCACCTACCGATAGCAGCGCCATAATAACCAACAGGCCAAAGGCCACCATTGCCGTCATCACGCCCACATACCAAAACGTGACGGCTTCACTACCAAACCATTGTTCTATGTGAGGACGCAGGGCGGTCATTTGTTCAATGACCCAGTTAGTCCCTTGTTCATAGAAAGGCGCTGCCGCCCCCAGCAGGATCCATATCCGGTTGTTGGTAATGCCGTGCAGCACCAGGTCTTTTATACTGCGGCGATTGATTACGCGGTCCGCAATGTCCGATTCTGGCATTCCTGCTTGTGTGTCTGACGCGTCCTGCGCCTGAGTTTGCAGAACCTTACGGGCTTGCAAAATGGTGTGCTTGACTGCTTCGGCATAGTCTCTCGTTACACCGGCAAATCGTGCTTCCTGTTTTGCTGAACCAGCGGTATCCAGAGTGACAACCAGCATGTCATTGAAGCGAAAATAAAAGGGCTGGTCGAATTTTACGTTTTGAATTCGCTCAAAGGGCAGGTCAGTGTAGGTCCTATCAAACACTCCGGAGCGAATGGCTATCCCCGTTTTCGATACGGTGAATTGGAAAAACCAATATTTCAGCACGCCCGATACCACAAATGTGACGCCCAGTCCCAGCAGTAAAAGCGGCATTAATTCTTCCGGGATATTATTATGTGCTCCCAACAGTAATGCGGGCACAGCATAAAATGCCAGATTCACAGAGTGCTTTAATTGCTCAAACAGAAAATGCAGAACCGACCATTTGGACGCGCGTTGCCATCCCTCGGTCATGCTGGCAGAGGTGCTCACTGTCTCACTCATGCTTCGTCCTGAGTTAAGTCTGAGTGATTCAGTACAAACTGGCGGATGGTCTCAGCTGTGTCTGCCGGGAGCCCCGGAATGGCCAGAGTGTGCAGACTGCCGCCAGCAGAATACACTTTCAGTGTGGCCAGGCCGGCCATACGCTCAAACGGACCTCGCTGTATATCGATATGCTGGATACGCAATATCGGCTGACAAATAACGTCTTTAAATAACAGGCCCTTGAACAATACGAGATCCTGTTCCCGTATCGAATAGCGAATCAAGGGGTCGGCAAAAAAATGATACAGAAACAGCCAGCTACCAATGAACAACACGCCGCCTATACAGAGCGACACAATAAAAGGGGCAGGTGGCAGCAACGCAAACCAGGGTTGAATTAACACCAGCACCAGAATCGCTGCAACGCCGCCGAATATGCCACTCGTCAGCCATAAGTTCAGACGGCGGTAGGCGGGTGAAATGGGCTCTGAGGTCACTGTCGTTAAACTGGGGAGTTCTGAGACAGGGATAACATTGTTGGAGAATTCTGAGGCTTGCATGTGTCGATCCTTAACGTTCTTTCATCACTATATCACCGAATAAATACAACGCAGGGAAAATTCATCAGTAAATTGTTACGGGCTTTTTCTGGTGACGTCTGTATAAAAAGCACAGCCTGCTGCATTATCTTTACAAACGACACTTTGTTGCGTGCGCGTGATGATTTCCAGAGTAATTCGTCAGGCTGTATTATTAGACTAAGGGTTAAGAAATTTGTTTATGTGGTTTTCTAACACCAAGAGGTTATTCATGAGATTGTTAAGCGTATTACTATTAATGTGGAGCATGACCGCTGCAGCACACACCCATTTGACGGCGTCAGTGCCGGCAGATAATGCCATGTTAATGAAAGCACCTGAGGCGCTGTCGTTAACCTACTCTGCAGAAGTGATCATGTTGAATGTAACGGTGACCGACAGCAAAGGAAAAAAGGTGCCTTTTGGTTTCAAACCGGTGACCAAAGCCACCAGTGAGTTTAACTGGACGCTGCCAACGCTGAAACCCGATACTTACGTTGTAAACTGGACAATCGTAGGTAAAGACGGTCACAAGGTTCAAAAAGAATACAGCTTCATGGTGCATTGATAGTGATTGTTGATACGCTGTTCTGGCCCGCTACGCTGGTATTAAGCAAGTGGGTTGTGTATGTCTCAATGATCGTGGTGCTGGGCAGTTTTTACTGGCAGCATGCGGTTGGAGGCACTTTCACGCAGCGTATCGTCTTGACCCGAAAGGGACTGGGCTATGCGGCTTTCACTGGCCTCGTTGCAGTGGCGGTTCACTTCTTTTCCCAGGTAGGTATGCTTGCAGACGACGGTCTGCAGGGGGCGTTGTCCTCCTTCATGATTCAAATCGTCTGGTCAACCGGCGCGGGTGATGCCACTTGCTGGCGCGCAGCGGGGTTTGTACTAGCCTTATTGGCCTTGTGTATTCCAAAGCAACTATCGGTCGCAAAATCGGCTGAGGTTCTGTTACATGTAGCAGCTACCGCAGCCCTGGTAGGGGCATTTCTGTTTACCGGACACACCGCCGATATGTCTCCTATTTTCGGCGCATTACTCACAACGCACGTGTTGATTGCCGTGTGGTGGTTTGGGGCGCTGCTTCCAATGCGTAAGGCCTGCCGCACCAATTCCGTAGAGGTCTTGCTGCCCTGGTTAGTTCGCTTTGGAGAGCAGGCCAGCGTACTGGTTTCAGTACTGGTTATCGTAGGTGCCATCCTCGCTTACTTCATAATAGGCTCATTGCACAACTTGCTTTTTACCGGTTACGGCTGGTTACTCATGGCAAAAATACTGACGTTTTGCGCTATTCTGTTACTGGCCGCGCGTCATAAATTGTCACTGGTACCCAGTATGCAATCTTCCCATAACACCCAACAGTTTGTTGCCTCTCTGAATATCGAAATCATAGTCGCCGCCGCGTTGCTGTTAGTAACCGCAGTATTAACCAGCTTAGTGGGCGTCTGATTCCAGGTTGGATCGCTTTTTGCGAAACCTTGTTCATAACCGGCAATGTACGGGGATTTTCCTGTGCTGCCCGGTATGAATTACCACTAGTCTGAATATTTTACCGGCACGGTTTAAGGAGGCGCTGTGAAAAAAGCAAGGTTATATCGAATGGTCACTGAACAGCATATCTGTCCATTTGGATTACGCTCTAAGGATTTGCTGGAGCGCCAGGGGTATGAGGTTGAAGACAAATGGCTCACCAGTCGTGAGGAAACCGATGCATTTAAAAGCAAACATGATGTGAGCACCACACCGCAAACGTTCATTGAAGGTGAGAGGGTAGGCGGGTACGACGACCTTCGCGCCTATTTCGGCAAGAAGCCGGCAAGGCCGCAAGGCACAAGTTATCAGCCCGTCATTGCGATTTTCAGTGTGTCGTTGTTGCTTGCCCTGATCTATCAGCAATCATTAACAGCCGGTTTCTCGGTGTTCGCTACATTGATGTTGTTTATTGGATTTGCCATGACATTGTTGGCGGTACAGAAGCTACAAAACCTGTATACCTTTACAAACAGTTTTATCACCTACGATTTACTGGCCATGCGCAATCTTCGATACGGGTATGCTTATCCCTTCCTGGAGCTGTATGCCGGTTTGGGTATGTTAAGCGGTATTTCTCCCTGGTTGGTTGCGCCTGTCTCTGTCTTTATTGGTAGTATTGGTGCGGCGTCGGTATTTAAAGCCGTTTATGTCGATAAACGAGAACTGAAATGCGCCTGTGTCGGAGGTGACAGCAACGTACCCCTGGGCTTCGTTTCGCTCAGCGAGAACCTGTTTATGGTTGCAGGTGGTCTTCTGATGCTGGTTGGTACGACACATTCAATGTGATTTAAACCGGGGTTGTGAACCCCGGCATATTGTTGAGCCTTAACTGATCACTTGCTTGTCTGTTTTGTCACAGAAAGTACGGCAGATCCCAGTGGCGGTAACGACAATGCGACTGAAGCTTGCTGGTCTGTATAGATTGATGTCAGTGTGCGACCTGTTAGCAGGTCAGTCAGTTCCAGTGGTGAATTAACCGCCCAGCTTTGCTGCAACGGTGGTGGTAAAACGATATTGAGGCTGACCGTATTCTCTGCATCAAAGTTACTCACAATGATGAGTTTGTCATCGCCTTGCCAACGGGCAAAAGCCAGTTGTTTTTCGCTGTAGTCACTTTCACCGCTCAGGCTTGATTGATGCAGGCTGACATAGTCGCCCGTTGCAGCAGGATGTGTTGCCGCAATGTGCATCACGGTTTCGTAATAATGTCTCAATGCTTTCTCTGCGTCGGTAAGTTGCCCGCCGTCAAACTTGCCATTGTTCATCCAGCGTTGATGTGCTGGTACACCGGCATAGTCGAAAATGGTGGTGCGGGTAGGGTCGCCAAATCCCATGTCTTCGCTGCCATCTTCTCCTACTTCCTGCCCGAAGTAGAGCATCATAGGGGAAGCGCTCATTAGCGCGGAAACAACCAACGCCGGTTTGCCTTTTTCTGCATCACTCGCAAAGTCGGGGCTGGCTATGCGTTGTTCGTCGTGGTTTTCCAGAAAGTGGAGTAGCTGCGGCGCAATATCCTGGTATTGTTGTTGGATAGTAACCAGTTCACTGGTGGCGCCAGTGCCCTGCATAATGCGTTTTAGCGCGTCGTAAAAATCCACTTTGTCGTACAGCGAGTCCATCAGCCCCAACTGCAGGTAATCGCGGTAGAGATGCGGCTGGTATACCTCAGCCAGTAAAAACGCATCGGGACGACGAACTTTAATGTGGCTGTTCAGGTAAGACCAAAATGCCACGGGTACCATTTCAGCCATATCGTAGCGAAATCCGTCTACACCCTTATCTAGCCAGTACTGGGTGATATCTTTGAATTTTACCCAGGAGTCAGGTACGTCTTTGTCTTGCCAAAACGCAACATGCTGGCTGGCGGCTTTGCCTCGCAGTGTGTCTGGCAAAGCCGGAAAGTCAAAGGTGCCATCGGGACGCACCCCATAGTTTATCTTAACGGTTTCATACCAGTCGTTGACGTCAGGTTTCGCTGCTCGCGCGCCATTTCCCGTCCATTTGGCTGGGTTTTCGTCGAACTTGCCATCGGCCAGCGCATGAGGCTCTCCACCAAGTGGTGTCAGGTTTTCAGGTATATCAGGTACTTCAAACGCCTGCCCCGGTACATAATAAAAATTATTGTCTTTGTGATATGAAACGTCGGTATTGTCATGTAAACCAAAACTGGTTTCCGGGTAGGTCAGTGAGGCATAACGACGTGCGACGTGATTCGGCACAATATCTATGATGACGCGCATTCCTTTTGCATGAGTGCGCTCTACTAACGCTTCAAATTCTGCCAGCCGCTGGGCGGGATCGTCTGCCAGATCCGGATTAACATTGTAATAATCACGCACCGCGTAGGGCGAACCGGCACGGCCTTTAACCACGTCGGGATCATCAACGGGAATGCCGTATGCAGAATAGTCGGTAACTGAGGCGTGGTGAACGATGCCGGTATACCACACATGGGTAACCCCCATGGATTTTAAAGCGGACAGCGCATTGTCATTAATATCACTAAACTTACCAACGCCATTTTCCTCCAGTGTTCCCCAGGGTTTATTGGTAGTATTTTTATTGCCAAATAACCGCGTAAACATTTGGTATACGATGGGTTTTCCGTTGGGGTGGCTGACGCTCATCTCTTGCTCCGGGGCCGGCTTGATGACCACCTTATCGGACGGTTGCTGGCACGACAACAGCAAAGGAGCAATTAACGCAAGCGCAGTCGCTTTCACTGCACGACGCTGGAGAGATGTATTCATTGATATGTACGCCATTTAACTCTAGTGGCCTGAGCATAGCGGCTATTGCCTATAGGTTAAATATGCATACGTATTCACTCTGTTACGTTCAGGAATACATAATAAGTGTAAGTTACTAAAAAAAGGTTCTATTTTCCGTTATTTTCGAACATACTCGGTGAATAGTTATCCATTTTCATTTGAGTAGTGTTATGCCTCGTAGTTCTTCGCAAGCTGGATTTACCCTGATTGAATTGATTATTGTTATTGTGATCCTGGGCATACTTTCTGTGACTGCTGCCCCCAGGTTTATCGATTTTCAGGATGACGCGCAGGCATCGACAGTACAGGGAACCGGCGCAGCGTTTGCTTCGGCCATTAAGTTGGCGCATTTGAAGTGGGCATCGACCGGCAACTCCGGCCCTGTAGATAACCTGGATCTCTACGGCAACGGTAACAACCTCATGGACATGAATGCCAATGGCTGGCCAGCCCAAAGCTATCTTCCGTTTGAAGCCAATCCAACATTAGACAATGATTCTGACTGTATCTCTGTATGGGGAGCCGTGCTTGGGGATGGTTCACCAACCGTGGCGTCAGATACTTCACAGGACTATCAGGCTACATACAGTGCTAATACCTGTACCTATCTGCTGGTAGCCGAACCAAATTTCTCCATTTTCTATGACTCGAATACTGGTGAAGTCACAATCGACTCCACGCTTTAATTAGCGTCAAAGGCTGCGGTTTTGATTTTGTAAACCGCAAATGTCGAACTCAATAGGAATCACCCGTTACAATAGTTGATGTAATTACTCAGGTATTAGATAATAGGCCCATGTTATTACCGGCGTACCGGTTTTTTATTTGAGGTATTTATGTCCGTTGAAATGGCACTTCCGATTGAGTTCTCGGACGCAGCAGCCAGCAAAGTCAGAGAGCTGGTGGAAGAAGAAGAAAATCCGAATCTGAAACTACGCGTTTACGTTACGGGTGGTGGCTGCTCAGGTTTTCAGTACGGCTTCACGTTCGATGAAAAAGTAAATGACGGTGACACCACCATCGACAAAAACGACGTGACCCTGGTTGTCGACCCTATGAGTCTGCAGTATCTTGTTGGCGGCGTAGTTGATTATGTTGACGGTCTGGAAGGCTCTCGCTTCCTGGTTCAGAACCCGAATGCCACCACAACCTGTGGCTGTGGCGCCAGCTTCAGCGTTTAAGCACATTTTTGCGGGGACTTGTCGCCCCGCACCTCCCTCTGCATTGCCAATCTTCGTTTGTTCGTATTAGTCTGAGTGCTCGTTTTCTTCTAACGGGATAAGATTATGAAATTGTACGGCTCTACGACATCACCTTATGTGCGTCGCATTCGCTTATGGCTCAACGACACAGACTACGAGTTTGTGAATATGGATATTTTCGCCGGCCCGGGACGCGCGCTATTGAAAGAAAAGAACCCCGCGTTAAAAGTACCGGCGCTGGAAGATGGCGAGCAAATGGTTTTCGATTCGCGGGTGATATTCCGCTATTTGCAAACAAAGTCGAGCGCAGCGCCATTGACCTGGGAACAGGAAAACTTGTTAACGCTCATCGATGCCGCAAATGACTCGTTTGTACAACTGATGATGCTCAAGCGTTCTGGCGTAGAACAGGACCGCGAGTTGTTGTTTTTCAGACTTCAACTGGAGCGCATTGAAACGGCATTAACCACACTGAATACTCACGCAGAACAAGGCGATTTCAGCCAATGGGATTACCCGACAATGTGTCTGTTCTGTTTAATCGACTGGGTGAGTTTCCGAGAATTATGGGGTTTCGCTGCCTACCCGGCACTACAGGCATTGTGGAAGACGTATCAGGACGACAGCATCATTAAAGCCACCGATCCGCGAATTTAGTCGAACGTTATTCGCCGATAAGTAAACATTTGTTGCCTGTTTGTTAAAATTTCATGAATTTAATTCTTTAATTTTATATTTGTTTCGAATTATATTCAGTTAATGCTAAATATAACGAACAGGTATTCAAATGACACAATCACATTCTGCGCCGGCGTTGTCGGCGGCCAGTAAAACCCTGTCGCCAAGACGACACACCACCGAAGCTCAATCTGTTCCGGAGCTGGTTAATGAACAATTAGCGCACTTTGGTATCAAGCCTGATAGTGCTTATGGTAAAGCGCTGGCTGATACGGCAACACATTTATATGCCGCTCACGACAGTGTGCAGCAGCTGTGGCAGGTGACCCGGGAAACGCTTGATGGCCTGGATAAAGCCGACAAGCTGGCGTACTTCAACGCTAAAAAGTTTTTGTCATTCCAAATTGCCAAAGTCCTGGATACCTTGCAAAACCCGTTTCGCCAAACCTGGCAAAGTCTGAACCAGGACTCGCAGCAACATTATCCACTGTTCGACAATGTGCCTGCGTTATTCTCGGCGACGCCGGCAGTAGTGAAAACCGCAACCTATGTTTACGCCTGTACAGAGTGGGTTGAAGAGGCGTTTGAAGGCAAAGAAGCGACGCATCAAATCTACAGCCGCCTGATGAACCCGACGAATATTTCGCTGGCGAATGCTATTGTGGATTTGGAAGCAGGTCCGAATGCACAGGAATATCTGGCCTGGAACTTTAACTCTGGTATGGCGGCCATTGATGCGATGTTGTCGAATGTACTGTCGCATGGCGACGTACTCATTGTGTCACGCAACGTGTATGGCGGTGTGTTCCAGTTATTACATGACTACTTCGCCCGTGAAAACCGCATGGCAATCACGTTGGCTTGGTTTGACGGCTATTCTGAAAGTGAATTCGAGGCACACCTTGAAAGCGTGAAAACCCAATATGCCGATAAACTGGCAGCGGGCGCGAAGCTGCACGTGTACATTGAATCACCGTGTAATCCGCATGGCCTGGTGCTGGATGTGCCTGCAATTTGTCGACGTGCACACGCCGAAAATGCACTGGTTATGCTGGACTCTACACTGGCTACACCGGTATTACACAAACCTTTGCAGCATGCCGATAAAGCCAGTCGTCCGGATTACGTGATGCATAGCTATACCAAGGATATTTGCGGCACAGGTACTACAACTGCAGGTGTGGTGATCGGTGAAACGCACCGCATGTTCCAGCCAAAAGGGCATGCAACCCAAGGCGTCGATTGGTCGCAAACCCTGTTTTGGGATGTGTATTACATCAAAGGCTCGTTCCTCGATTCAGAGAAAGCCTTCGACGTGTTAACTGGCATGAAAACCCTGAACCACCGCATGTTAAGCAAAGTCATTAACACGCAGGTATTCACGCGCTTTTTATCGTCGCACCCCAACGTAAAGGTGAACAGCCATGCGTTACCTGAGCACCCCAATGCCGGACTGCGCGAAAAAATGCATCAGCACGGCTGGCCCTGCGCCTTGTTTACAGCGGAGTTGGATATACCCGAACTGAATCGCGTAGAGTTTGCCCGATTCTTTGATGCGCTGGAACCTGCATTTGGCCACCAAATCAGCATTGGGCAAACCAATACGCTGATTTTATGCCCGGCCCTGACATCGCATTCTGAGTTGAGTCGTGAGGAGCAGGAAAAAGCGGGTATTCGGTTAACCACCATGCGTATTGCCATGGGCAGCGATAACGTAAGACAACTTATTGCACACTTTGTGCTGGCATTGAAGCATGCCATCGACCCGATTGTGCCGGGATTCAGTGAGCAGTTTATGTCTGCCGATGAACTGGATACCTTCTACTTCAATACCGTTGAAACCGTGCACCGCCAACAGGCAGGCTCACAGCCGAGTCTGGTTGAGTTGTTGAGTTAAGTCAGCTGATTTACACGAAAAAGGCGCAATCTGGTGCGCCTTTTTCGATTTTTTAGTGGTGGTTCGTTATTCGGATTTATATGCCGGATAATCTGAGTATCCCTCAGCGCCGCCGCCATACCAACGGCTCATATCATCACTGGGGGCCAGCGGATAATCGTTGGCGAAACGCGCTGGTAAATCCGGGTTAGTGATCCAAGGACGACCAAACGCGATCATGTCTGCATCACCGTCAGCAATACGCTGTTCAGCCGTTGCCTGATCGTAACCACAGTTTCCAATCAGCAAACCGTCGAATACCGCGCGGAATTCTGCCAACGTCATGGGTTCACCGCGCTCATGGAAGCCAAAAGCTAGTCCGTCCATTACGTGCAGGTAGCCCAATTTAAGGGCATTAAGCTGCTTGGCTACGTACAAAAAGGTCTCGCGGAAATCGTCGGCACCCATGTCATTAAACACGCCGTTTGGCGACAACCGCACTCCGACTTTCTCGGCGGGCCAAACATCTAAAACAGCGTTCAAAACTTCACCCAGGAAACGGTAGCGATTTTCTACGCTGCCACCGTATTCATCGTCGCGCTGATTACTGCGGCTGTCGAGGAACTGGTTCAGCAGATAGCCGTTGGCGGCATGCACTTCAATACCATCAAAGCCGGCTTCTTTAGCATTAATCGCAGCCTGTTTATAGTCGGCTACCGTGCGGGTAATGTCGTCTTTTGTCATGGCGCGAGGCACTTCAAATGGCTTTTTGCCATTGGGCGTGTGTATACCGCCGTCGTCGTTTATGGCAATTGCCGATGCCGACAGAGGCAGTTCACCGTTGTGGAAGTCGCTGTGCGACGCGCGGCCGGTGTGCCACATTTGCAGCACGATTTTGCCGTCAGCTTTGTGAACGCGCTCGTTGATGGCTTTCCAGCCCTGCACCATCTCGTCGGTGTAGATCCCGGGAGCACCAACCCAGCCATTGGCTTCCGAAGATATCCCGGTAGCTTCAGTGATCAGCAGGCCGCCTGAGGCACGCTGCGTGTAGTAATCACCCATAATACTAATAGGCACGCGACTCTCGCCTGCGCGACCTCGGGTTAGTGGAGCCAGTACCATGCGGTTTTTGAGCGTGTTGCCAGCCCACTCAATGGGCTTAAATAAATGTTTGTCTGTCATTAGTCATCCTTTGTTGTTGTGATCGCATTAACGCGAGGGTTTTCCAAAGCCAATACGCACTGGAAAGTGATGCGATCATGTGATGACTAAGATGTAGGTATGACCCTGCCATTTTCCAAATAGCATTGGGTTATAGGTCATAGCTGATTGGAACTATGAAGTACTAAAACCGATGAACTATTCGGGAAAATGGGGCAGGGAAGTACTGCTGATATGGTCGTAAATCAGCGTAGTTTCTACGTGGGTTACCGCATCACGCTCGGTGATTTGGTTGAAAATGAAGTCGCGTAAATGCAGCGCGTCCGGCACGCATACATGCAGTAAAAAGTCATTTTCGCCGCCCATGTGGAACACACTTAAGACTTCTTTTTCTGCCACCAGTTGTTGCTGAAATTGATCAACGGTGTCGCGGCTGTGTGATGATAAACGCACCGCCACCATAGCCTGAATATGTCCACCCAGAGCAGCGAAGTTCAATAAGCTACGTGCTCCCCGTATAACCTGTTCGTGCTGTAGGCGTTTTATTCGCTCGAGGCAGGAGGACGGCGCCATATTGACCGCTTCCGCAATGGCTTTATTGGTCATACACGGGTCTTCGTAAAGACACGCCAGAATGGCAATATCAACATGATCGAGTTTTCGCATCACAGTTCCTTCTTTCATTCGCGGGGTTAACTCGCAGGGGTAAAAGTACCCAATACCGCCTCTCGCGACGCGCCTGTTACGGCAGGTACGTTCCCTGGTACGTTATTGAGGTGTGCCCAGGCCAGCCAGGCAAACGCAACACCTTCCACCCATTGAGGGTGAATACCCAGTGCCTGAGTGCTGTCTACGGAAATGCCGGGCAGCAAGGATTGCAGAGTGTTCATCAGTACCTGATTGAACGCACCACCGCCGCACACATAACACGCTGTAGTGTCAGTCACATCCAGTAACGCATTGGCAATAGTTTGTGCGGTGAGCGCAAGTAGTGTCGCTTGCACGTCTTCAGGCGGAACATCCGGGTAGTTAACTAACTGCTGCGTTAACCAAGGTAAGTTAAAGTACTCACGGCCTGTGCTTTTAGGGCCTGTCACCGCAAAGTACGGGTCGGCCAGCATGCTGTTGAGTAGCGGCTGGTGCACGGTACCGCTAGCTGCCCAATTACCATTTTCATCGTAGGCTTTGCCACGGTGTTGTAGGCACCAGGCATCCATAAGTACGTTGCCCGGGCCGGTATCAAAGCCGCGAATACCACCAGAGTTACCGCCTGGTAGTACGGTGATATTGGCGAAGCCACCTATGTTTACCACAACTCGGGTGCTTTCGGGTTTACTGAACTGCGCGTGATGATAAGCGGGCACTAACGGCGCGCCCTGACCGCCCAAAGCTATGTCTTTTCGTCTGAAATCAGACACCACGTCGATACCGGTCAATACCGCAAGGGTGTTGGGATCACCGATTTGTAGCGTAAAACCTGGCGCATCATCGGCAAGATCCGGAACCTGATCCGGGTAATGACGAACGGTTTGGCCGTGGGAGCCTATCGCCAAAATATCAGACGACATGAGGTTTTGTTCGGCCAGTAATCCATTTACGGTCTGTGCGAATACCCGCGCAACCGCGCGGTCGACACTGCCGCAGATATTCAGTTCGTTGTTGCCGGTTTGGCAAAGTTCATGAAGCTGTTGTAGCAGAGCGTCAGGATAGGGTTGTTGATAAGCGGCAACAGGGCGAATGTGATCGGCAGTAATGTCGACCAGCACGGCGTCAACGCCATCCATACTGGTTCCCGACATGGCACCAATCACATACGCCATGGGCGTTATTTCATAGCCAGCATGATGCGGCGCGACGCGTTTAACTGGTCCATACGCAGCGCTGCTATTTGCATAAAGGCATCACGTTCGCTCTCTGCTATAGGGCGCGCTTTGGGGAGCGATACCGTTCGCGGATTACGGTGCACACCGTCAACTAAGAACTCGTAGTGAACGTGCGGACCAGACGCCAGACCGGTGCTACCCAGATAACCAATAGTTTGGCCTTGCTTCACGGTGTCGCCTTTTTTCACCGCGCGTTTGCTAAAGTGCAAATACTTGGTGGTATAGGACTCGCCGTGCTGGATAAACACGTGGTGGCCGTTGTATTTGTCGTAAGCCGCTTTAATCACCTTACCATCACCGGCTGCCATAACGGGCGTGCCAACAGCGGCAACGTAGTCGGTGCCGCGGTGGGCTTTCCAGCGTTTTTGTACCGGGTGGAAACGGGCCTTACTGAAGTTCGAGCTGACGTACTTAAAGTTAATAGGGGCACGCAGGAAGCTCTTGCGCATGCTGCGGCCTTCTGGTGTGTAGTAGTTGCCGTCTTCGTGTTGAATGGCCTGGAACTGTTCGCCCTGGTTCACAAACTCAGCAGCAACAATGTCGCCGTAACCGACAAATTCACCGTCTATGTAACGTTCTTCAAATATCACATTGAAGGTATCGCCGCTGCGAATTTCCATGGCAAAGTCGATATCCCAGCCAAAAATACCCGCCAGGTGCATGATTTGGTTGTCGGTTAAACCTGCGGCAACGCCGGCGTTCCAAAAGCTTGAATTAATTTCGCCCTGGGCAAAGTTGTAACGTACTTCAACCGGTTTGGTATCAATGGTTGATGTTAGCGAGCCATCTGCCTCTGGGGTAATGAATAGTGTGTCGGTGGCCGACAGCGCGTAGCGCAAACCGAAAAACTGGTTGTCGCGTACATCCAGATCCAGTTGATCACCGGGTAACAGCGTGACCAGCGTTTTCGCTTGTTCACCTGCGTGGCTAACCGCGTAGGTATCCTGTGGACTTAATCCGGCGCGTTTAAATATTTTAGCCAGCGTGTCACCGCGCTTAACCTTAAAAGTCTGCCAGATGTTTTCGTCAATGTCGTCCTCTTCGATTTGCTGGGACATGACATGCATCGACAGGGGATAACGCACACCAGTTTCAAGCACAAGAGATTCGGTGTGACGGGACGCTTCTACGTGCTCTGAGGGTAATAAAATCAGTAAACCAACGAATGCGCTGGCGGCAATCAGGCCCAACCGGTGAGGTCGTGGCAATTGCTTAAACAGATTAGTCATTAGTTTTGGGGTAATTCTCTTCATCATAACAGCCTGAGAATAGCGGTTTACAAGGGGATATGCTAGGGGCTAATAGCAAATTTATTCGCAATTCATTAGCAATTTTCCGGCCGGAATGCGACGAATTTTGCAAAGATCTGGTGGAGATCCGAGATAAAGGGTTTTAATAGCCCGTTTGCCCGCGTAAAATGCCCGCCCAGAATGAAGTTAGATGGAAATCATGAAATGAGCGACTGGCAAGCTGCACTGGCCGAGATCAAGCGCGGGACCGATGAGATCCTGCCGGAAGAAGAGTTAATTACCAAACTGAAAACCGGTAAGCCGTTAACCATAAAAGCGGGCTTTGATCCGACAGCACCGGATTTGCACCTTGGTCACACCGTGCTCATCAATAAATTGCGCACCTTTCAGCAATTAGGGCACAAGGTTGTGTTCCTGATTGGCGACTTTACCGGCTTGATTGGTGACCCAACAGGCAAAAATGCTACGCGTAAGCCGCTGACCAAAGAGCAGGTGCTGGCCAATGCCAAGACCTATCAGGAACAGGTATTTAAAATCCTCGATCCGGAAAAAACAGAGATCCGCTTCAACTCAGAATGGTTCGATGAATTTGGCGCAGCGGGCATGATCAAACTGGCTGCCAGTCAGACAGTAGCGCGTATGCTGGAACGTGACGACTTTAAAAAGCGCTACGGCAGCGGACAGCCTATCGCAATCCACGAGTTCCTGTATCCGTTGGTTCAGGGCTGGGATTCTGTAGCACTGAAAGCCGACGTTGAATTAGGTGGTACCGATCAGCGTTTCAACCTGCTGATGGGTCGTGAACTGCAAAAAGAGCAGGGCCAGTCTCAACAGGCCGTACTGATGATGCCGTTGCTGGAAGGTTTAGACGGCGTGCAGAAGATGTCTAAATCGCTGAATAATTACATTGGGATCACCGATGAACCGAATGAAATGTTCGGCAAGATCATGTCTATCTCAGATGAACTGATGTGGCGTTACTATGATCTGCTGAGCTTTAAGCCGTTGGAAGAGATAGCAGCGTTGAAACAGCAAATGGCGGATGGCGCGAATCCACGTGATATTAAGATCACGCTCGCGAAAGAAATCATTGCACGTTTCCATTCAGACGAAGCGGCCGAAGGCGCACATCAGGACTTTATTCAGCGTTTCCAGAAAAACGCCATTCCTGACGATATGCCAGAAGTCACAGTGAGTCTGGTTGACGGCGAAATTGCGATCGGTAATTTGCTGAAGGAAGCCGGCTTAGTGGGCTCAACGTCTGATGCCATGCGCATGATCAAACAAGGTGCGGTGAAAATCGACGGCGACAAAGTGGAAGACACTCGCTTGACGATCACTGAACCTTCAGAGCGTGTGTATCAGGTAGGTAAGCGAAAGTTTGCCCGCGTAACGGTACAGTAAGTCTCTTAATCTTGTAGAAAAGCGTGTTATCGTTGTACCGGTAACACGCTTTTTTTGTATGTGGAACGTAGAAAAAAGCGCTAGAATTTCAGCAGCATTTCAGCGGCGACACACTCGCAGGTATCGGGGCATACCGGGCAGTCGTAACCTTCATATAATGCCGCCTCGCGCCATTTATTCGGATGCTCTTTGATTAACTCGCCGCCATTTTTACTGAAGTAGCGGAACGCGCTGTTTCCCGGACTGGCCAGCCAGATGTGGGCTAATCCTGCTTTCGCTCCTTGTTCCGCCGCGCTTTGTTTAGCCAGATTCAACAAGGTTGTACCAATGCCAAAGCCTTGCATAGCAGGATCAACGGTATTGCACTTGAAGTAACATACACTGGCCGGCTCAACACCCCACAATGCGGGGGAGCTCCATTTATCAATAGCCCATTTCCCCGGGGCGAAGGTTAAGCGAAAGCCCACTATTTCATTGTTGAACCAGGCTACATGACCACTGTTGATCCCGTTGAGTAAGCCAAGTTCATAATACGTGCGTAAGTTGTCTTCATTCAGGTACCCGTCGCCTTGTACCCGGTTACCCAGTGCAATAATGGCGTCGAAGTGCTCGGGCAGGAGCGGCCCGTAGGTCACTGACTCAGGATTTTTTGCCAAGGTCCAACCCCTGTAAATGCACGTCCAGCGCGTCAAGAGATATGCGGATTTCGCGCACAGACTGCCACAAGCTATATAGCAAACACACCAGGCTAGCAGCGAACAGCCAGTTGCCCACCAGCTGATACGACAAATAAATAGCCAGCATCGACAGTACGCATAAGAAGAAGCTGAATACGCCGGCTTCCTGCATACGTTTTATGTAGTGGATGCGTTTGCGCAAGTTCAGTATTTGCGCCTGGGTGTTTTCGTTGCTGTTGTCGTTGTCAAAATGGCGTATCAGGGAAGCCAGTGTTAAAAACCGGTTCGTGTAAGCCAGTAACAACAACGAAATCGCCGGAAACAGCATAGCCGGCGTTGCAATATCAATGGTCATAGGATCGAGTTAAAGCTGGGGTTAAATATGAGCTGTAATGATGCCGCGAATTACGCTCGCTGTCTACGGCGGTGCAGCCCTACCGCTGCTTAATTTACGGTTTTGAATAAGCTTGCCAGGCCTGCATGTCACCCGACAAGTGATACAGTTTACGGTACCCAAGGTCGTGCAACTGAGCCATTGCGATCCTGGCGCGACGGCCCGAGCGGCAATATACCAGCAGAGGTGTGTCCGTTTTACCCAGTGTGGCAAGGTGGTTAGTCAGCAGTGGATGAGGGACATTCAGGGCATTCGGGATATGGGCTTGGGCGAATTCTTCAGGGGTGCGCACATCCAGAATTACGCCGTCAAAGCCTTGCTCAACCAGTTCCGCCACGCTGACTGGCGTAATATAAGCAGGGGTATCGTCGGCGATAGCGTGCCAGACAAACAGGCTCAAACACAGACCAGTTGCGAATCGTTGTATTAATCTCATAACCCCTCCGTTGCAATTATCGCTGCTAATTTATGGTTTTCTCACGTACGGAATCAATACGTTCACACAGCTCGCCGATCGCAGGCACAATGCGAAGCGAAAAACGGTGTAATGCGTTGGCATTGGCGCGGATCAGCGGCGCCTGAATGAGTGCTCCATGGCTCTGCCAGAATGCCGTCAATGCTTCTTCAGACTGGTCACTGGCGGCCACTAACAATTCAGGCTGGCGCGCAACAACCTGGCGAACGGTAACCTGAGGATAATCAATAGGGGAGTCGTTAAATATATGCTCAGCCCGACACAGCGACAAGGCCTGATTAGCCCATGCATCGGCACCTATAGTCATAAGTGGTTGTTGCCACATGTAATAGAATACCGACACCGGTTGACTATGCGCATACAGGCTTTGAATGCTTTGCAATTGAGCACGGTATTGCTGAGTAAGCTGACGCGCCAGTTCGGCCTTGTCCAGTTTGGCTGCGAGCGCAGATAGCTCTGTAGCAATGTCATCCAGCGTTTTAGGTTGAGATACAAATACGTCAAACCCCAGTGACTTTAGCCGTGCGATGTCCTGGGGCTTGTTGCCGCCGCCCCAGGCAAGGATCAGATCAGGCTCCAGCGCCATCAGTGCGGTAAAATCCACGCCCTGATAATCAGCCACAACGGGCAGAGCGCTAGCGGCCGCCGGGTAGTCGCTAAATGCACTTACAGCGACTAACTGAGATTCCAGTTCAAGGCTATATATCCACTCAGTTAAATGCGGGGCCAATGTGACGATCCGGGTCTTTGCCAATACCTGGTTACTGACTACAAGCAGAGCTAAACCTATCCATGTGTATTTCATTTTGTTATTTGCCAAGAGGTTATCATTACCAGCGTGAGTAAAATCATACCCAGCCAGGTTGCGCGGTTAATGGCACGCAACACATAAGTTAAATCGGAAAAACGTACCTGGTTCGCACCACCGACGCGCTGATGCCGAACGGTACGATCATTATAAATATTAGGGCCACCCAGAATAATGTTCATGCTGCCACCAAACATGGCGAGCACAGTACTGGTGAGATCTTTTTGTCGGGCATTGCGCCATGCCGCAACACCTTTCAACGGTGAGGTCACCAGCATGAGCAGCATTGTACCTATCACATATCCAGGCCAAATCAGCACCTGAGTAAGGTAGTATGCGGGTATACTAAACCGTTCGAAGCCCGGCCGCTGTCGATGCCATTGCCAGCGAAACTCCAGCAACAATCGGTATCCGAGGGCGGCAATCGGACCGGCCAGCAAAAACCAAAACAGTACCCCAATAAACTGTTGTAAAAATCGCAGTAAATACGACTCGATAGCCGCCTTGGCGATACCGATGTCAGACAGCCGGTCGGTTTGGCGTGCTACCAAGTGACTCACCCGCTCACGAGCCAGCAGCTTTTTTTGTTTCGATAAGCAATAAACAACGGCTTTGTATTGTTTTCTTATGTTGTAAAAGCCAACACAGCCAAACAAGATCAGCCCGTCGACAACCTGTTTGAACTCCATTGCACTGATAATGATGGCAACCACAACCAGCATAGGCACCAACAAAACAATGATACCCAGAGTGCCTGAAATATAGTGTTGAGACGTTGGTGCTGTCTGGTCAGGCAATACCCGCGTTGCCAGGTTAAATACCATGAGACGGTAGAGCGTCACCGGATTAAAACGATCGGGTATATGCCAGACTCTGTCGACGAGGATCACCAGCAGCACTGTCATTAATGCGATAAGCCAGGGTGAGAGTTCGCTGCTGGTCATAGTGAGGGTATAGCGTTCCGTTTAGTCTTGTTTGGCCAGTACCGCAATCATTTGCATAACGAGTTCTGCAGAGTGCTTGGCGGCTTTTTCAAGGTAGGACTGGAAAGATACCGTTGAGGTTTTGCCTGCAATATCAGACAAAGAGCGGATCACTAAAAACGGTGTGCTGAGCATAAAACAGGTTTGTGCAATGGCAGCACCTTCCATTTCAACGGCGGCCATAGTCGGGAACGCCTCGCGTAAACGCGCAGCCGCCTCGTCACTGCCAATAAACGAATCACCCGTGCAGATAAGGCCGCGTTTGGTGGTGACATCCAGCGATTGCTCTGCTGCCTGTTCCGCAGCCAGAATCAGCGTTTCGTCGCTTTCGTAAGTCGCAGGCATACCAGCAGCCTGACCAAGCGTATAACCAAAGTGGGTGATGTCGATATCGTGGTGCAGTACAGAGGTCGCAATCACCAAATCGCCAATATTCAGGTCGGTATCGAAGCCACCGGCTGAACCCGTATTGACCACGTAGTCCGGCGCAAACCGATCTACCAGTGCAGTAGTCGCGACTGCGGCTGCAACCTTACCAATACCACACTTTACTACGACCACTTCTACGCCGTGTAACGAGCCGGTGTAAAACGTTAAATGTTTCCACTCCACTACTTCCGGGTTGTCTAAGCTGGCCTGAAGTAGCGCAACTTCCTGATCCATTGCGCCAAGAATTCCAATTTTCATGGGATACCTTTTGATTGTGTGAAAAACTGATGTCACTCAGTATGGTCAATAAGAAGCCCGAAAGTCTAATATGAATAGCAATATTCTCATAGCAAATCGCCAAATTAATCTATACTCAGCGATGACAGTGGTTGATAGGGTAAAGGTATGTACAAGCGCCTTAACATGCGCGTTTTATTGTGTCTCGCAGCGGCTTGCTTAAGCGCAAGTCAGGTTTGCTACGGTGCCGAAAAATTAGAAATATCCGGCTTTGGCCGATTGGTTGCGGGTTATCTCGACGACAATAACGTCTCGTTTGAAGGCTACACCAATGAATTGACATTCAGTGAACAAAGTTTACTGGCGATACAGGCTGATTATCATTTAACTGATACCCTTTCAGTGACGTCCCAGTTATTGGCCCACAACAATAGTGAGCGTGACTCAGGCATTGAATGGTTTTACCTGACTTACGAACCAAATTCTCAGTGGTTATTTAAAGCGGGCAAGATGCGTACGCCCTTTTACCATTATTCCGATGTGCTGGATGTCGGCTTTGCTTATGCCTGGCTCTCTCCTCCGCAACAACTCTACAGCGCTTTTTTGTTTAACCAGTACGAAGGCGTAAGCGGTATTCACCGGTTTTCTCTGGGTCAGGTAAGTGGTGCGATTGAGCTTTATACCGGTCGTTACAATGGGAATACGAGCTTTCAACAAAAGCGTTATCCCACTGACATCGATAATTTGCAGGGCGTGGTTTTCAATGCCATTGTAGGGAATCATCTTAAACTTCGGTCTTCGTATATCACCGCTGACTTTGCGTTGGATCTAGAGGAAATTACAGAATTTGCCAATATCTTGCGAGGCGCGGGGTTCGTGCAGAGTGCCAACTCGCTTACCATGGAGGGCGAATTTGATATATATCAGTTAGGCGCCATTTACGAAGAGTTTGACTATCATTTGGCCTGGGAATGGATGAAGATTACGTCCAATACCATCTTGGCACCTAACATTGCCAGTTACTACGTTCAAGGTGGCTATGTATTCGATTCGGTTACAGCCCACTTAACATTTGCAAATCTCATCACATCTGATGTCGAGCCAGTCAATGAAATACCGTTTGGTGTTAACCCCGGGCTGGATCAATTATTCATTGCGTATAACACCACGCTGCAGCGTACCAAGGCGTCTGATTTAAAGAGTCTGACCCTTGGCGTAAGATGGGACGCGGGCGTAAATGTGGCATTTAAAGCTGAAGTAAGTCATTATCAGGGCGGAGTTGGTATTTCTACTTTTGAGCCACTCTCTGAAAGCGCAGCAAGTGCGTTTGATGAGCGGGCGAACTTGTATCAATTTGGAATGGAGTTTGTGTTCTGATGCGATATTTTATGAAGTTGTCATTGATACTGGTATGTTGGGGGGCAATTGGCTCCGGTGAGAGCGCGGCTGAAAGCCGGGATGTGGTGGTTGTTGCTAACGTCGAAAATAAAAATATCCGGCTGGACAAGCGCGAAGTCAGAAACTTGTTTATGGGTAACACTATTGACGTGGTGCTAGAGCCGGTGTCGCTGCCGCCTGAAACCTTAACCCGAGCGGTATTTAATACCAAAATCATTGGTTTGACGGAGTCTAGGATTCAGTCGTACTGGTCGCAAATGCGTTTTAGTGGGCGTTCAAAGCCGCCAAAGGAAATGCAGGATGTCGAGAATTTACTGGCGTATATTTCAACGCATAAAGGCACGGTGGCATTTTTCCCTGCCGACGTACCTATTCCGGATCATTTAACTGTTGTTTATAAAACCAGGCAATAACCAGTGTGGCATTGCCTGGAGGGTATTGTTGAGTTTAAGCAGCGACCTGCTGACCACCTGCTTGACGGCTTGAGCGAACCGGGCGGGTAGGCCGCTTCGGCGCTGGTGGATTCATCTTACTGGCGTCCAGTTTAGCCTGCTGTTTACGCAAAGGCAGTAACTTGGTTTCAACGCATTCACGCACTTCTTCTACCGAATAGCCGGATTTCACTTTGAACCGCGCATGGGGAATGCCAGCTGCATCCAGTGCGCCGCTTACAAACCAGTCGCGCTGGGTTTTATAACCTTCTTTGCCTTGCTTGTGCACTAAATCAATAGCCAGCACCGGCGTCATGTCGTCACGACGACATAACACAAAATCGAGTTGTTTACTGCCTGCACGCAGCAGCGCCTGACGCGCCTGACGCTTGTTCGCTGAATTGCGCACCGCCAGTAAGTCGTTAAGTCGCACACGTGAAACAATGCGAAACTCCCGGCCAACGGCTTGTTCAAGCAAATTAATAAACGTGTGTTCTACCTGAGTAAACAGTTGCTGCTTTTTACGGAAAGGAAAACTCACACCGTGATCAGCGAGCTTAAGCGCACCAATCGCAACAACAATCAGTAACATAAATAAGACAATGGCAAGTTCCATAATTTCCTCAATGTGTATCAGTCCGAAGTGTCAAAAAAATGACTTTTCCGGCGCCGTTATCGAACGTATTGAAGAAATTGCAAAGGCAATGCCAATAGTGATAGGAGAGGTTAAGGGCTATTCCGCAGCTGATGATTCGGTGGAGGTTTGGGTGTCAGTAACCACTAAGATATCGATTTGTGCACCCTCACCGTCGGGGGATACAACCACGCGAACGTCACCTGCGTCATTGGTTAATAGGATTCTGGCGTTGTGTTCGCCTTTCAGGTGCAGGTCAGGCATCAGTGCCAGATAAAATGCAACCAGTGCATCGGTAGAGTCATTTACGAAATACACCATAGACGCAGGCATCTGTGCGTCAAAACGCTGACACTGACGCGCTTCTTCATGAATTTTAACGGCATAAAAAGATGCTGGGCACGTCGTGATATCAGGCTGTGACTCAGGGGCCGACGTTGCGTGAGCAGACATGCTCAGCGTCATCATCGAAAAGCCCAGGGCAGAAAGTAGGTACCGGCGCATAGTCATGTAGGTCGTCATGTATCGAAAATTGGTCATACTCACACTATAGGAGAGCAAGCGTCGACTGGCAATGCCTTCCCATTCACAAAGGGTATGCGTTCGAGTGGTTAGGTATAGCGCCAACGGGAGCGGGATATCAGATGTTCGTAGTATCGGGACCAATATCATTCAGCATACTTACCAGCCAGTCAGCGAATGCTTTTAATCGCGGAGATAACTGCTGTCTCGAGGGATACAGTAAATTTACTGGCATAGCGGGCGCTTCAAACTCTTCTAATACGCTAGTAAGACGGCCATTGGCAATCTCTTGCTCTACACCGACAATGGGGAGCTGAGCTATTCCCAAGCCGTTCAGGCAGGCAGAATAATAGGCTTCTGTTCCATTTACCGTGATGGCACTTGGCATGGTCAGGGAGTGTGTACCGTCAACTGTAGTATATTCAAACTCGCCGGCACGCTGACTCAGTGAGTGGGAATAATCAATTAATTTGTGATGCTGCAGATCTTCCAGCGTTTTAGGAATACCGAAGCGCATTGCATAAGACTGACTTACACAGTTCACAACGCGGTAGCGCAACAGCGGTCTGGCAATCAGGCTGCTGTCTGCTAAATCGCCCACTCTGATCACACAGTCAATGCCTTCTTTAATCATATCAATGCGGTGATCGTAGCTGCTGATGCGTAGTCTCAAATTGGAGTGCTTCTCAATAAAGTCGCCCAGTTTAGGTATAAGGATATTTGACGCAAACCGGCTTGGCATATCCACACGCAACTCGCCGCGCAAATCAGCCGGGTTGCTCACAAACTGCGTTTCCATGGCTTCGAGTTCTGCCAGTAATGCGCGGCATTGCGGTAAAAAGGCCTCACCGTCGGGCGTTAAGCTCACCCGGCGAGTGCTACGATGCAGCAAGCGTGTCCCTAGGGTTTTCTCTAGGCTCTGCACCGCCTGAGATATACTGGATTTAGGCAACCCCAGGTATTCGGCTGCGCCACTAAAACTGCCTATTCTGGCGGTTTCCGAGAACCGGGTTAACATCTCGAATTTGTCCATCGTGTAGCTCATTGTTTGTTTTAAGTGAACAATCCTATCGGTTTTGCTGTGTTTTTCAAACAGTAAACAGAGCATAAACTACCTCTGAATTATCCCTTCAGGTTTTAAACACAGAGGCAAAAAAGATGAAAAAAACGGCATTAATTACCGGCGGAAGCAGAGGTTTAGGCAGGGCGGGTGCATTGGCACTGGCGGCAGAGGGCTGCGACGTTGTAATCACTTATCACAGTAATAAAGAGGCGGCTGATTCACTGGTAAAAGAAGTCGAGTGGGCCGGTCAACAAGCGCTGGCCATGCAATTGGATACCGCTGACATTGATAGTTTTGACGCTTTTGTTGCAAATCTAACGCACCAGCTAACCAATAAATTTGGCCGTAATAGTATTGATTATCTGGTGAATAATGCCGGTGTGGGCATTAATGCCCCGTTTGCAGACACTACACCGGAGCAGGTGGATAGCTTATTAAATTTGCATGTGAAAGGGCCGTATTTTTTGACCCAATCACTGCTGCCGGTGATTGCCGATGGCAGCGCAATCTTAAACGTGTCTTCAGGGCTCAGTCGTTTTTGTTTTCCGGGTTACAGTGCCTACGGCATGGCAAAGGGCGCGGTAGAGGTTATGACCCGATACATGGCGAAAGAGCTTGGCCCGCGAAAGATTCGGGTGAACACCCTGGCACCTGGTGCCATTGAAACGGATTTCCATGGCGGTGAGGTTAGGGACAACCAAGCGCTCAATCAGGCCATTGCTTCACAAACTGCGTTAGGACGGGTTGGATTGCCAGATGATATCGGCGGCGCTATCGCCACGCTCTTAAGTGAAAAGAGTTACTGGATTAACGGCCAGCGTATCGAAGCATCGGGCGGTATGATGTTGTAATTAATATTCTGTCTTTCAGTGCCGCCGAATCACTTAACTTGCTGATACTGAGAGGCAGATTCCCGCTTATCTTCACTATACGTTACTCGCGAAATACAACTCGACGCTTTCCTTGTAACTTATTTGCAGACATACAGGAAATGCCTCCCCCCGTCATCCCTTAAACGCCGCTCCACGTCATCCCTTAAATGCCTCCCACCCGTCGTCCCTTAAATGCCTCTCACCCGTCGTCCCTGAAACGCGCAGCGTTATCAGGGATCTTTGCTTACAACGGCTCAGTAACCGATACCTTCTTGTCAGTGAGTTGCTGACGCTCTTCATCCGTCAAGTCGTCTCTGCTCAGCAACATATTTACCTGTTCCAGGGCTTTTTCTTTATTCCCCAGTTGCAAATAGGCATCAATAATATGGACCCGCGAGCGATATGTAGTGGGATCCTGCTTAATGTTGTAGCTGAAATATTTGATCGCTTCAGCGGGGTTTTGCAGGTAATGCAGTTGACCTAACCCTTCATCGAACATCTCCCATTCTTTAGGTTCGATTTTGTAGCCATACAGGGTAGATAGTTCGTTGAAATGAGCTAGTACACTCTCGTAACCCTCGAGTGCGGTTTGATAGGGAATTGACCATTGAGGATATAAACCTCTGAGTGCCCCAATAACACCATAAATTGGCGTGTTTTGGTGTGGCTCGTTTGGAAAGTACTCGACTTTGAAACGCAAACTTTGCGTATTCAGATCTGCAAATGCGCTTTCTATTTGTCGAATGCCAGACAGCATTTGCACGCCTTCCGGGGAGTCAGACTCCGGATTGCCTTCATTCCCAATATTCATGTACAGAAAGTTTCTGTGGGAAGGGTTTTTATTGATGAACTTGATAATGTCGCGGACTGTTTCCCCGTTATTCCAAAAAAGGGAAGGACTAAATGCAAAGTGTGCCTGGAACAAGTCGGGCTTTTTGTGAAAGCTATGCGAAACGAGCAGTCCACCGTATGAATGGCCCAAGAGTATCCTGAACTCTTCGGTACGAAACTTTGCGTCTATGAAGGGAATGACTTCCTGTTCAATAAATCGCAAGTAGGTATCTGCCCCACCGCTTTGTTCTTCATAATTGACGTCAGGCGTTGGGGTAAAATCCCGGCCTCTGTTAGCTGTAGAAATCCCGACCACGATCATTTGGGGGGCGTTATTATAGCCGACCAGCGGTTCAAGAATGCCAGATACCAGCGGCAAGCCTACAGGCGCATCTAATGTGTAAAGCACCGGATAACGATAGTGTTGACTGAATTCACTTTCATACTGAAAAGGTAATTGAACATAGATATCAATGGTTTCATTTAATACAGCAGACGTGATCGCTATTTTTTGAAAGGGAAGGTGGCGCTTAACGGCGTTTTCTTTAAATGACGCTGAATTTGCGCTAAAAGACGCAACTATCAACAACACAATCACACTGACAAACTTAGTCATACAACATCCTTATTTTTATGCCTGTTTACCAGGTTGTTTTTAACAGTAAGTTATTGTTCAAAAAGAGTCTAGTGACATGCATGCTTTGCTGTTTTTTTAAGATGATGGATGGAAAAGATTTTAAACTGAATTGAGTAGTTTGAAGTTAACAGATCCCTGACAACGCTGCGCGTTTCAGGGACGACGGTGAGTAGTGTTTTAGTAAAACAGGTGTAGTGTTTAAGGTCAGCGGTAAAGCGGGGTTCAGACTTGGCAGCAAGTAGAGCTGCCGGATTAGTGTTGTGTGAGTTTCTAAGATCCCTGATAACGCTGCGCGTTTCAGGGACGACGGGAAGTATGGTTTCAGGGATGACGGTTTGTGGTGTTTCAGGGCATGTTAACTCACCAACTTTGCAGCAGTAGTGGCCAGTAATGCGGCTCTTGCGCCTACCGTCAGGGCGTTGGCCGAGCTGGCGTTACCCTGAATGGCTCTGGCGTACACGCCTTGTAAAATGGCAGCCAGCCGGAACATGGAAAACGCCACATAGAAGGGCCACTGTACAATGTTGTCACGACCTGTGGCATTGCAGTAACGCCGGATAAATTCTCCTTCACTGGGAATACCCCGCTTTTCAAGGTCTATACCCACCAAGCCTTTTGTGCCGGTGTCGTCTTGTGGCAGGTGGTAGGGAATACAGCAATAGGCCAGATCTGCCAGTGGATGCCCTAAGGTGGATAGCTCCCAATCCAGCACGGCAGCCACGTCCTTGCTGTCGCGGTTAAACAACAGATTGCCAATGCGAAAGTCACCGTGTACTAAGCACGTAGCGGTATCGGCCGGGATGTTTTCGGGCAAATAGGCCATTAAATACTGCATGGCTCTGGCACCTTCGCCACCGCCTGCTGGTGGTTCACAAGACTGGCGGTATTGTTCGCTCCAGCGTTTAATCTGGCGCGCGTAATAGTCACCACCTCTGGCGTAATCATCAAGGCCAACACTGGCAATATCGACATTGTGCAGAGCGGCCAGTGTGTCGGCCATACTGGCGTATATATGTTGTGTGTCAGACGCCGACAATCCTTCGCAGGCCGGATGTTCGATCAGCAATCCCGGCACATAGTCCATGACATAGAACTCGGTACCAATAATGCTTTGATCGTCGCAGTAGCAAATCATGGTAGGCACTGGTACAGGCGTATTAGCTAGCGCCGCCATTACCCGGTATTCCCGGTTGATCTGATGGGCAGACGGCAGCAGCTTTCCAGCAGGCTTTTTACGCAGCACCCACTGGTGATCGTCGGCAATGACTTTGAAGGTCGGGTTGGATTGCCCGCCCTGAAACTGCTGAATTGAGAAGTTACTGAACGTCTGATTCAGTGTTGTTTGCAAATAGGCTTGCAGTGCCGACTCGTCAAAAGCATGGGCAGCGAGCACATCGACTAAGGTGGCTTCATGAGCACTCATAATACCTCCTTAACAAATAGTCGTGCCGCCATCGGCGACTAAATACTGGCCAGTCATGTAGGCCGAGGCGTCCGTAGCCAAAAACTGAGCGACGCCCGCGATGTCGATAGGCTGCCCGAGCCGGCGAAGTGGCGTCTGGTTTTCTACAATGGCTTTGCGTTTAGGGTCTTCTACCAGCGCTTTGGCAAAGTCAGTGACCACCACGCCCGGTGCAATGGCGTTTACGCGAATACCTTTTGGCCCCCACTCAACAGCCAGGTTGCGTGAGAGCGCAGCTTCAGCGGCTTTTGACATACCGTAGCAACCAATTTTGTCGTTGCCTTTAATGGCTGCGATGCTCGACAGTAAAATCACCGAACCGCCACCGGCTTCAGCCATGCCGGGAAGTACCATGTTGCACAGCCAAAAGGTGCTTTTTACATTTGTATCCATGATTTTGTCCCAGGCGTCGTCAGTTAAATCTGACAGCGGCCCATACACCGGGTTGGTGGCCGCGTTACATACCAACACATCAATCTTTCCCCAGGTAGCGAGCGTGGTATCTACCAGATCCTGCAACTGCGCTTTGTCGCCAATATGGCAAGGCTTGGCAATTGCCTCGTAACCCTTCTCGCGTAAGTCGTTAGCCACGGCTTCGCAGACTTCCGCCTTACGGCTGGAAATTACTACCTTTGCGCCTGCAGCGGCATAGGTTTCGGCAATACTCAGACCAATGCCTTTGGTTGAACCGGTGATCAGCGCCACCTTATCTTTCAGAGAAAACAAATCTTGCATAACAGCCTCCTTATGGAATTAACAACGCCAGTGTGCGGGCAACCACAGCGGGCTTATCGTGATCCCGTATTTGCAACTCGGCATCTACGGTGAGTTGAATACCTTTGGGTTTGTGCAATACCTCAACAAGGGTAAATGATGCACGAATATCGGCATCCGCTGGCACTGGGGTAATAAAGCGGCAGCGGTCGAGGCCGTAATTGATTTTGCTGGTCATGCCGTTTACCGAATACACCTGTTGGGCAAGGTGAGGTAACAGCGCCAACAGTAAATAACCGTGGGCAATCGGGGCGTCAAAGCCTGAGGCTCTGGCTGCGTCTGTATCCAGGTGAATGCCCTGAAAGTCCAGTGTGGTATCGGCAAAGGCGTTGACCTGTTGCTGACTGAGGCTAAACCACGGGCTAACACCCAGTGCTTTTCCTACGTGTTTATCGAGTGCGTCGACAGATTCAAAATTCATCATTTATTTTTTCTTGCGGTATTCAATTTCGTATAGCAGAATAAACAAATCATTTACATTGTGCAATCATGCATTTTTCAAAATATTAAATATTGAGAACGGAGCGATGTGCCATGGGAAGATTTACCAACAAGGTGGCTGTGATCTCCGGTGCGGCCAGCGGCATTGGTGCTGCTACGGCTGTGCGGCTGGCAGAGGAAGGAATAGCCGGGCTGGTGTTATTGGATCGCAACGAGGAAAACTTAAAGACCGTCGCCCAAGGGTTAAGCGCTAAAACCAAAGTGATGGCGAGTGTTGTGGACATTGCCGACGAAGCTCAGCTCACCCAGGTGATAAACGAAGCGCACACCACGTTCGGCCGCTTTGACGTGCTGTGCAATAACGCGGGTGTGGTCAGCAGTCGAAAGCTTGCCGACGAGCAGGATATTGCAGAATGGCAGCGCGTAATGGCGGTCAACGTGTATGGCTGCGTAAAACTTACCTCGCTGGTGGCTGCCATTATGGCCGGTCAGACCGAGGGCGGAGCGATTGTGAATACCGCCTCGGTGGCTGGGATCCGCTCCGGTGCCGGTGGCAATGCCTACAGTGCCTCGAAAGCCGCCGTTATCAATTTTACCCAAACCGCTGCCTGCGACTTAGCCAGCAAAGGCATTCGCGTTAATGCAGTGTGTCCGGGTTTAATTGAAACCGGCATGACCAGTCCCTTCTTTGACTTAGCCAGAGAAAAAGGCATTGAACATCGGCTTGGCGAACGCTGTGAATTAAAACGCGCGGGGCAGCCTGCCGAAGTTGCTGCCGCTATCGCCTTCCTGGCCAGTAGCGATGCCAGCTACATTACCGGGCAAGCGCTACCCGTGGATGGCGGCAACACTGCTTCGCTAAATATGCCGGGCATGAAAGTATGAGTCAGCCGCTTTTACAACGCATTCTGATCACTAATGACGATGGCATTGATGCCGAGGGCATCGCGCATTTACAGGCATTAGCCGGTGAACTGGCAGGCGAAGTGTATGTGGTCGCGCCCAATCAGGACTGCTCCGGGCAGGCCCAGTCGTTGTCGTTGCATACACCGCTGCGGGTGACCGAACACGGTGACCGCCGGTTCAGCGTAAACGGCACCCCCGCTGATTGCGTGTTGCTGGGACTAAATAGTTTGCTGCCGGGACCGGTGGATGTGGTGTTAAGCGGCATTAATCGCGGGGCAAACGTGGGCGATGCCGTGGGGTTTTCAGGTACTCTGGGCGCTGCCAAAGTGGCCGCACAATTTGGCGTGCCGGCTATAGGACTGAGTCAGGCCTTTAAACGCGCCGACCAGATCTACTGGAGTACTGCAAAAACCTATGCGGCGAGCATTATCCGTGAACTACTGGCCCTGAAGTGGCAAAAAGCCCCGTGTGTGAACATTAACTTTCCGGCCATTCCACCTCAACAGGTACAGGGTGTGGACTGGTGCGAGGGCAGTGAAGGCAGTATTAAGCGGGTAGCTACTGATTGTCGTCGCGACCCGCGTAACCGCGCTTACTACTGGCTTGAGTTTGAACACGATTACCGGCCCATCACAGCTGAAACGTCTGACATTGGCACAATGCGCAAACACCACATTGCCGTGCAAAGCCTGAATCAACCCAATCCCTACCCGGCTGGCACCCGCGTTGTGCCAGCGTTTAATACCACGAATACAGAGACGCCCTATGACTGATTTACCGCCTTTCAAAGAAAACCCCTGGGCAGCACCCAGAGTGAATGTGCAGCGGTGCGACGATGGTTCACTGCTGGTGGACTGTGATCGCGTACCGCAACGCAGTTATCACAACGTTATTGAAATGCTCCAGCGCACGGTTGCTAAGTACCCGAAGCGCCGTTTTATGGCTGAAAAGCGCGCTGATTCACTTGGAGAGCAAGCATGCCAATCCGAAAGTGATACAGACTGGACTTTCGTTACTTACGAAGCCATCGACAAGCAAACCGACGCATTGGCTCAATGGTTTCTGGATAATACCCAGCCTCAAGCCAATGTGATGATCTTGTCGCACAACACACTAGAGCATGCAGCGGTAAACCTTGCAGGTATGAAAGCACGCTGCCCCATAGCGCCCATCTCGCCTAATTACTCACTGCTGTCGAAAGACTTCAATAAGCTGAAAGCGATTTTTGCCAAGCTTGAGCCCCAGGTGATTTTTGTGCAAAACATTAGCCATTACGCCAGGGCGCTAAAAGCATTGTCGTTGGAACATTGTGTGGTGTTGTACGCTGAAGGTGAAGTGCCAGAAGGGATCTATGCGGTATCGTTTGCCGATGCGGCCAACACCGCTGTGACTTCTCAGGTAGCAGACGCCATTCAGGCAATTCAGGGCGACGATATTGCGAAAATTCTGTTTACCTCGGGTTCAACCGGCGAACCCAAAGGCGTAGTGAATACTCACACAAATTTGTGCTCTACACAGGCATCACTGCTTACCGTAATAGACGTTGATGAGGAAAATAACCCGCCAATATTGCTCGACTGGATGCCCTGGCACCACACGTACGGTGGGAATCAGAATGTACACCGGGTAATCAAAAGCGGTGGTACGCTGTATATCGACGATGGTAAACCGCTTCCGGGTATGTTTGAGAAAACCCTTAACAACATTAAAACCGTACCGCTGAATTGTTATACCACCGTACCGGCTGTGTATGCCTTGTTGGTAGATGCCATGGAGCGCGACGACGCGCTACGCGAGGCTTTTTTCCGCCATATGGACTGGTGTAGCTATGGGGGCTCGGATATGCCCCAGGAAACCTTTGATCATTTCCAGCAACTGGCGATACGGGAAACCGGGAAGCGCATTAGTATGATCACCGCACTGGGCGCAACTGAGAGTGCCGCGGTAACTACAATTGTGCACTGGCCAACCACCAAAATGGGCAGCATTGGTTTGCCAATCCCCGGCACACAGTTGAAGTTAGTGCCCAAAGACGACAAATACGAACTGTGCGTAAAAGGACCGCAAATTACGCCCGGGTATTATCAGGCCGAAGCCCTCAATAAACAGGTGTTCGACAGCGAAGGTTTCTTTCATACCGGGGATGCTGTGCGCTGGCTGGACCCGGAACAGCCGGAAAAAGGGTTGCAGTTTGCCGGCAGGGTAAGCGAAGACTTCAAACTGCTTAACGGCACCTGGGTACATACCAGTATGCTGCGAATCGATTTACAAAGTGTATTAGCACCCCTGGTGTTTGATGTGGTGATCACCGGTCAGGACAAACCCTATCTGGGGCTGTTGATTTGGCTAAACGAAGACGTCGTAAAACGGGTCTTCGGCATGCCGGACGCCACAGCTGAAGAACTGGCTGCGCACCCTCGCGTGATCGCTCGAATTCGCCAGTCGCTTTACGAACACAACGTACAACACAGTGGCGCGTCAACACGCATTGAGCGCGCCCGTATACTGACCACGCCGCCCAGCATGGATACCGGCGAGATGTCAGATAAACGTTCTATTAATCAACGAAAAGTACAGGTATTGCGCGCCAACGACGTTGCGGCTTTGTATGCAGACGAACCAGATGATAGCGTATTGTCTGATCTGCGCAGCCCGCAATCGCAGTCCGCCGTTTCACCTGTCGTGAATTAAGCCAATCAGGAATCACAATGCAAGCGAAGACTACTGAATTTTACATTAACGGGGAATGGATAAAGCCCAGCACCTCGCATACGCGCAAGCTGATTAACCCTGCCACAGAAGCCGTTAGCGGCGAAGTGGCAATGGGGGAAAGTGCCGATGTTGATGCTGCCATTGCAGCAGCAAAAGCCGCATTTCCGTCCTGGTCGGTTAGCCCGGTTGAAGACCGCATTGCGCTGTTGGAACGCATTATTGGCTGCTATAAAAAACGCTACGCCGATATTGTTCAGGCGATTACGCTGGAAATGGGGGCGCCTGTGTCGTTGAGCCAAAGTGCTCAGGCGGCGATGGGCATCGGGCATTTCTCTGCCACGCTGGAAATACTGAAGTCCTTTGAATTTAGCCATCAGCAGGGCACAACTGAAATCCGTAAAGAGCCCATTGGTGTGGTGGGTTTAATTACCCCCTGGAACTGGCCAATGAATCAGGTGGTGTGCAAGGTCGCACCGGCATTGGCTGCGGGGTGTACCATTGTGCTCAAACCCAGTCAGGATGCCAGCCTGAGTGCGGCTATTCTGGCTGAGGTACTGCACGAGGCGGGTGTGCCCGCGGGTGTATTTAACCTGGTGCAAGGCTCAGGCTCCAAAATTGGTGACTACATGAGTCGCCACCCCGATATCGACATGATTTCTTTTACCGGCTCTACTCAGGCTGGCGCAGAAGTGAGTAAAGCGGCCGCTGATACTGTGAAGCGCGTTGCGCTAGAGCTCGGCGGTAAGTCGGCCAATATCATTTTAGACGACGCCGACATGACCAAAGCGGTGACCAATGGCATTAAAGCGGTGTTCGCTAATTCCGGGCAAACCTGTACGGCCCCTACGCGTATGCTGGTACCCAATAGCAAAATGGCCGAAGTTGTTGCCATTGCTAAGGCCGTGGGCGAAGCGTCGCAACATGCAGTAGGCGACCCGACTAACGATAAAACCGGGATTGGACCAGTGGCACATCAACGTCAGTTTGAAAAGATTCAGGCCATGATTGCCCAAGGCATCGAAGAAGGCGCAACCTTGTTATGCGGTGGCACTGGCAAACCGGAAGGTCTGACCAAGGGCTTCTACGTAAAGCCGACGATATTCACCGATGTAACCAACGACATGACCATTGCCAGAGAAGAAATCTTTGGCCCGGTACTGGTGATCATTGGTTACCGGGATGATTCTGACGCGGTAGCCATAGCCAACGACAGCCCTTATGGCCTGAGCGGTTATGTGTCGGGTGCCGATACAGACAGAGTACGTCGTGTCGCCAGTCAGATGCGTACCGGTATGGTGCATTTGAACGGCGCCCAGCCCGATTTACACGCGCCCTTTGGCGGCTACAAACAGTCGGGTAATGGCCGGGAGTGGGGCGAGCATGGCTTGCAGGACTTCCTGGAGATTAAATCGGTTCTGGGCTGGTACAAGTCATGACAGGCGGCGCTGCAGTAAAGCTGCCGGACATGGCCTATGAGCTAATGGAAACCGGCTACCATGCGATGCTGAATTATCAGCATCGCGATTGGGGCAGAGGGTTTTCTACCGTTATCCTGCAAATTGAGCCCAAGCATCTGAACTTAGCGGGCGTGTTACATGGGGGCGTGCTGTCGGGCTTACTCGATATTGTGTGCGCGCAGTCCGGGATTTACTTTCCAGACGAGCAGGTGATTCGCCGCTCGGTAACCTTGTCGCTCACCACAACCTTTACTGGCCAATGCAGCGAAGGGCTGATCACTGCTTGTGGTAAAGTCAGAGCACAGGGCCGGCGCATTTACAGCGCGTCAGGTGAAGTGAAAGATGCACAAGGTAACTTGTTGGCTTTTGGCGAAGGCACGTTCCGTTACCGCAGTCAGGACCCGATACCGGCAAATAAGTAACCGAGTTATAGGTTGTAAAGTAATAAGAAAAACAAAAGCCGGGGGATGTAACAACATCCCCCGGCTTTTTTGTGCTTTGTGAATGATCGATGTAGCTAAGTCAGGCTCGGTAACCACAGTGCCAACGACGGAAAGAGCAGAGTGAGGATTAACACAATGATCAGCGCTGCAATAGGCATAAGCGCGCCTTTCATTACCGTGCTAAGCGGCATATTACCAATGTGCGATACCACATACAGTACGCCCCCCATGGGCGGTGTAATGAGCGCCAGGTTCACGTTAATCAGCAGCATTACCGCAATCCAGATGTTGTCCCAGCCCATGTGCGCAATGACCGGCACCAGCAACGGAATAACCAAGTACATCAACGCCAGTACTTCCAGAAACATACCCAGCACAAACAACACCAGGTTAATAATAATCAGCAGCGCCATGGGCGAGATGTCCATGCTGATAATTGCACTTAACACTTCTTGCGGCATGCGCCCGAAGATCACGCTGTGGCCCAGAATTGCCCCGCCAATAATGATCATGGTGACCATGGCTGAGGTGACCGCAGCGGCCATGAGCTGTTCCCACAAGGATTTAAGAGAAAGGGTGCGATACACCACAAAGCCAATCACCATGCAGTACACCACGGCAACGGCTGCCGCTTCGGATGCGGTGAAAATACCCAGATAAATGCCGCCCAGAATAATTACTGGGGCCATGATCCCCCAGAACGCTTCTTTTACGGCGTGGCGTTTCTTTTGTGACGGCTTCTGAGCCGGCGAAGCGTGTTCAGCATGACCGGTGAAGACCATAAACAGCGAATACAACAAAATCAGCAGCAAGCCGGGGATTACACCTGCCATGAACAGTTTGCTGATCGATTCGTCGGTAAGGTAACCGTACACGATCATCACAATACTGGGAGGGATCATGCTGCCCAGTGTGCCGCCCGCCGTGATCGCAGCGGCAATTTTGGACTCTCCGTAACCGGCTTTGCGCAGTTCCGGAATAGCAATTAAACCCATGGTCGACGATGACACAAAACTCGATCCTGTCATAGCAGAGAACACGCCGCTGCTACCAATGGTGGCGACACCCAAGCCACCGCGTAGCCGCCACAAAAACACCTCGGCAGCACTGAACAAACGCTTGCCCATACCGGTGGCGGAAATAAGCTGTGCAGCCAGAATAAATAGCGGGATCGCGACCAGAATGTCAGAGTCGATAGCCGAGTAAGCTTTATCTACCGCAATGTCGGTGGCGGTGTTCGGGCCCACGTAAGCGCTCAATAATAGAATAGCTAAAAAGCCCAGCCCGAATGCAACGGGTAAGCCGCTGAGTAGCACCAGCATAAATACCACAATACCCAGTAAAATCATTAACGTATCCATTATTTAGTGACTCCCCTGGGCAATGTTGTCTATGGTGTGACTTAAAAACTGCAAGCTCAGCAATACGCCGCTAATGGGCACCAGACTGGCTGGCAGCCATAACGGTGTTTGCATTAAGCCGGTACTGGTGTCGCCCAGCGCGTACATGGCCATAGCCATGTCAGTGCCTTTCACCACAAACATCAGTGAATAACACAAACCTACCGCATTGGTGGTAATGGTGAGTCGGCGGCGCTTGGCCGGCGACAACTTATCGACAAAAAAGGTAATAGCGAAGTGACTGTTCATTTGAAGTGCATACGCTGCGGCCAAAAAGCCAACGGCCATCATTAAGTAAACCGAGAACTCCTGAATCCAACTGCTGGACACACCGGTGGTGTAGCGCACCACAACCTCATAACTCACCACCAGGGCAAGTACTAACAAACAGAGCGCGGCCAGCCACGCGCCGGCTTTGCACAGGGCATCAATGGTGTATTGAAATGAATAACGATGAAGCTGCATGAGTTACTCCTGAGACGTAGCCGGTTGGGGCAAGTTTAGTTCGAGCAGGCGCTGGGCCTGAGGGCCATTCCGCTGCGCCCACTCCTGCCATACCTGTTGGCTGGCTTGTTGTATTAGTGAGCGTGTGCCTGTGGGCAGGGCCGAAACCTTGCCGCCGTTCTCGCTGATCACCTGCTTAAAATGTGCTTCCATGGCTGCAGATGCGCCAAGGGAATAAGCTTTTTGCTTCTCGCCTTCTTCCAGCATGATCTGTTGGATGTCTTCAGGCAGTGAGTTCCATACGTCCAGATTTACCGTCATCAGCACAGTAGGAAAGCTCATGTCGGTAACGGTAACAAATGGCGCGACTTCGTGATTGCGCTGAAAATACCCGGTAACAATGGCGTTCAGCATGGCATCGGCCACACCGCGTTTCAGTGCCATGTATTGTTCACTTTGGGGAATTGAAGTGTCGGGCGCGGCCTCCAGTTTGTGAAGTAAGTCTGTCACCATAGGGCTGGTGGCCAGCACGCGCAGGTTCTTAATGTCGGCAATGCCATCGATACTGCCCTGGGCGCTGAATACCTGCACACCGCCACTAAACGCCGGATAGACAAGCTGCAGGTTTTTCTCCTGCATGGCTTGCTGAATAATTGCCAACGACTCACCGGCATAGGCATTGGAAGCTTGTTCCATGGTGTCGTAGGCAAATGGCAGATACACGCCTTGCAACAACGGCACGGTCGCCATCAACCGAGGCTGCAATATGACGCCCATATCAATGAGCCCACGCGCTACCGCACGGTGCATATCTTTAGGGCCATACAGCTGCCCTCCCGGATATTCAATGATTTGGATGCGACCTGCGGCCCGCTCGTTCACTGCTTCAATCCACGCATTGCGCGACTGAGACAGGTAATGTTTAGGCGGTCCCCAGGACGCTAGACGCAACACGCGTGGCGACTCGGCCTGGGCAAATGTAGGGATAAGCAATAAGCTTATACAGAGTCCAATAACACAGTGAGTAAATCTTTTCATTTCGACACTAAGTTTCGCATTGTGAAATTAATGTTTCATGTTATTCTTTTGTTGTAGCAAAAGTCAACGAAAAGTAACAAGTGATTTACAATGGTTTGAGGAGTTGGTGAGTGAATATGGATTCTGTCAGACAGCGTGATTAGCGGAATTAGTTACAATTATTACCATATCTGCGCTAACGTTTGTGTATCCGCATTTACGGAGGTGAATATGGACAACCGCACACAACTCAGCGTTGATGAAGAAACGAAGCGCTTGACGCAACAAATGGCTGAACGTCAAAATGTCGCGTTAAGTGATAGTTGCAGACAGCTTGCTGAACAGGTTAAAGAGGCGTTTAACAAACTAGAAAATGGAAAGAGTGAGTTTGTTTCTCATGACGACGCTCGCCTGGACATGGAAGCGAGAAAGACGAAAGTTAGGAATAGAACCACAAATGGTCGCTAGGGAAAGCCTATCTGGCCGTTTAGTTAGTGTTTCTTGAATTATTTTACGAAACTAAGACCTACAGAGCTAACGATCAGCTTATTGTTTATTAGCTACAGTTTCACTTTTAAGCCATATGTTAAGTGAACTGTGTGATAAACACTCAGTTATGCCGCATTGTCACTTTCAACTTCCCAGCCCGGGAAAACCAATACCGCTGGGTGGCATTTTAAAGCCCGAGCGAGTGATTTTGCACGCTCTACACCTAGATTTACGCGGTCATTTTCTATTGCCGATATAGTTGATTGGGGAATACCGGCTAACTTTGCTAATTCGTTTTGACTGAGTTCCTGCAGCTCGCGCATTATGCGCACTGACTCCCCAGTCGATATTGACACTCGTTTTTTAGCTTTCTGAAAATCTGCCATTACGATCTCCTGTGATAATCATGAGGGGTAACCTCTACCACGTGGACATACAGTTCTCCGTTTTCAACGGAGTAAATAACTCGATACTGTTGGTTTAGACGAGAAGAGCGAGAGCCTTTCCAATTTCCAGACAGCGCCTCATCTTTGAAACCTTTGATTAAACACAAACCAGCAGGACCAGAAATCGCTACGATATCCTTCCATTTTTCGTAACGCTTTTGTATTTCCAACGGCGCTTTCGAAAGCTGTTTGTCTAACCGTTTATGTTCGAATATCTCCCACATAACTAAAAGTATATATACCTAAAATGGTATGTCAATTTGACGGGCAGAATACAAGCTGTCCCGGTGCATTCAGAGTCATATTTATTTCCCAAGAGAAACCAGGTTCAGTGCATCAATGCCAAGCTGCATCTGTCTGTACTACGCACAAATTGATAGCTTGCCTTAAAACAGTCCGCAATAAAGCTGTACTAAGTGAGTGAATTCCACTTGATACGAAGTTGTTCTCCCTAAACCGCACTAGCCCACACCGTTCTGTGGTATGGGCTAGTGATTAGTGTCAGGACGCGCGGCAGAATTTTCCAGTCAGTCAATCAGGAACGTAAATCTTGCCTGACAGCGCCTTGTGCTGAAGTACTTCTTGGCTGAATTGCTTCATTTGAGCATGACTTACACCAGGCCGAAACATGGGGAAATAGGCATAAAGCAGCCTGTCATCTGCATCAAAATACAGGGTGTAAATAAGCCGTCCCTTTTGGTTGGTAACGTCTTGGTGTCTTGCTACTGTATAAATCTGATTCAGTACCTGAAGCCAGCCACTACGCTCTGCCAGGATGACGATAAGTGTCTTATCCAGCAATACATCTTTGTATTGCTCTGTAAACATCGCTGGTCGATTAGACAAGCACCACCCAAGATACTGGTTTGCATCCAGCCCGGTATATTCGGTCAGTTCTTGCGGCCACTCATCACTTTGTTTTTTCCTGGCGATTGGATAAAACTTCAGGTTAATTTCATTATTCAGGTACAGCGCGTTATCGCGATAATGCCGCCAGTTAGACAGGTTTTCGCCTTCACTGGCAAATAAAGTCATGAGTTTGGGAATAATAACTCCCGGCCTTCCCAGTGAATAAGGCAGGCGCGTTCGTGTTTCCGGCTCCCAGGCTCCATCACGGTCCAATGTTTCGTTTAGGTGAGGGACAGACTGCATAGGCCCACCATCCTCAATGGTTAGAAATACGAACGGTGCATCACGCCGTCCATCTCGACGCACGAATTGCAATAATCTTTCCTGAACACTCTTCATAATTCACATTCCTTTTGTGATTCGTTTGCTGGCAACGGGCAGACGTCTATTCTGCCTATTCCATCATGATACAAAGCCACTCTTAAATGGCCTAAACCGGTTCGGCTGTCATAACGCAAGTCGATTACTGGTTGGCAAGCAACTTGACGGGCAGAGGAAACACTGTGTTCGCATAGCAATATTCCATCAACAAATGCGGGTAAGGCCCATGACTCAGGCAGGCAATTGCGCACTGCCAGTTCTGACGTGCCGATTGAGATCCCAACCGACACAATTAAGCTGACCTTGTGACGCAGCGCGAGTTCCTTGAGTCTCTGCGCAATCGACTTTGTATTGGTCTCACTAAGCCAGCTTTTATCAGTGACACCTTCTATTATCACTACTTGTATTTCCGGGTTATAGGAGAGTGTTTCTTCGAGCGTTTTTATGTAATATTCAAACGCGCTTTCGGCTGCTACTGCAGTATAGAGCGCATTGAGTTTTCGTATTTTTTCTAAGCATTCATTAACGGCCCACCATTGGGCGTCAGTGAACCTGGCTTTGAGCACCTTTGATACCGGTAGCTCTAATTCTCGCCCGACGACCTCACACATAAAATGTCTCACCCTCGTCCTATCACCCATGAACAACGTTTGCTTATTTTCGTTGTGAGACTGGATAGCCAGCGCTCTGGCAACGGCATCAAAATGCGAGGACACTTGTCCGGCTACAATAAACACGTCGCCAGGTTGTAGTTCACCGATGGCGGCTTCAATAGTAAAGCAGCCTGCCCCGGCTGATTTGTTTCTTAGGTTCACCATGCATTCCCAGTAATCCAATAGTGATAGTAAGCTGGTAGCGGTGTCTTGAACGCCGTTTGATGTTGCGAGTTGTATTGTCATTCGATTTTCCTATAGGTAGAGCTAGACCCAGACAGATTCAACATCGCGGTTTTAGAAGTTCGCTTAATACAAAGTGATTTATAAAATACTGATTTTAAAGTTTATATTTTAGTTCTGATTAACAAAGTGAGTGTCGTTAGAAACTGCTTTATTGTTCCTTTTTCTGGTTATCCCGATTTACGTTAGGCTCACCGATTGAACAAATCAGTGTTTTCTTTTGGCAGCAGAACATGGCTCAGAACTCGGGCAAGAACAATCAATACTGTTAGATACATAAAAGCATCAGCCAGCCCTAACGTGCGACTGATGCTTGTTTACAGAAAGGAAGCCGGTAGCGTCTACCGGCCTTTAAACTTGCGTGACTCCCTTTGTGAATAGTTCACAAAGCGGGAGAAGGCTTTATCTTTAGCGCGCTTTTCTGCCAGCGTGGCTGAATTCAGATCATCTTCCTTCAGCAGCTTCTGGTAGTTAGCCAGTCGCCGAGGATCAAGCTCGCCTTGTGCCAACGCAGCCTGCACTGCACAACCCGGTTCGCTGTGATGCTGACAGTCGGTAAACCGACACCCTTCGGCCAGTTGCTGAATATCGGCAAAGGCCGACACTATGCCATCATGGCAATCGGCTAACTGCAGTTCCCGCATGCCAGGCGTATCCAGTATCAGCCCGCCATTGGGCAACGGAAAAAGCGAACGACCCGTGGTGGTGTGACGCCCTTTAGCATCGTCTTCCCGAATACCCTGAGTAAGCTGACGCGCCTCTCCCAGTAACGAGTTGGCGAGGGTGGATTTACCCACACCCGACGAGCCCAGCATCACCACCGTGCTGCCGGGTTTCAGCCAGTCACTTAATGCATTGGCACAAGATGAATCCAGCGCATTAAGGGCAACTACCTGTAGTTGCTTGTTGATGCTGCGCACGTTATCAATCCATTGCTCAGGCTGTTCGGTTAAATCGGCTTTGGTTAACACCACCACAGGTTCAACTTCAGCAGCCTCGGCCAGCGCCAGGTAGCGCTCGATACGGCTGGGATTAAAGTCTTCGTTCATTGAACACACAATAAACGCGGTATCGACATTGGCTGCGATTAGCTGCCAGTCGTGACCGGTACCGGCAGACTTGCGTTTAAAGCAGCTATAGCGCTCCAGCAAACGCAGGAACTGATGCTGCTCGTTAAGCAACAACCAGTCGCCCACCACCAGTGCAGGCATGCTGGGCACAACCGGCAAACTAAAGGTGTGTGAATCGGACACCACAGTAAGCTGAGATTTGTGTTGTTCGGTAACTCTTACAGGAATAACGCAATCCCACTCTTCAAGAGTGAGTTGTTGCTGAAAAAAAGGACGCCAGCCCATAGCGGCGAGAATGTGAAAATTAGTCATAACTAACCCTTAACTAACGTTAATGTTTTCATTAAGGGGGCAAAAGGCCCCGGCATTAGCACCGGGCGAAACAGGGTGGTTTTAGTTAACCCATAGCCCGGTCAGGGTGACGACAATCATCAATACTCTCCTAACCGTTGTTGACAGGGGGAGTATAGCTTGAGATTTGGAAGAGGTGTAGTGGTTTGGTTTTTCTATAAGTGATTCACAATTACACTGATGGCTTCAATTCACCAAATACCATCTTTAGTACTACCAACTATGAATGTTGTCGGAGAACAGTAGAAACAAATAATCAGGTTGAATTCGTCCGTTAAAGACAAACAGCAGACGTTCAGGGCTCTCTGCTCTTGATTCCGATATTTACCATAAGCGGAAGTTAATATGCTTTATTCTGACTGACTCTTCAGTGGCATAAAGCAGTTATTCAGACCACAATAGTCCACAGGATGCGCCTCCAAAAGCCGAATGTTGAATATTACAATTGATAACCAACCCTACAACTCCAAATTTTTATTACAAAGCGATTTACGAGCCACCTCCCCATTTTGTCAAAAGAAGTCGAATGATCGTCATGGGGGTAAGTAAATCCGGGGCATTGATTTATAAACCCAAATGCCCCAGTGCTGCTAATTCACCTTATAGTGAACGAGTCTATAGAGTACAGGTAGTACAACCAGAGTTAACAAGGTAGAGGATATGATCCCACCAATGACCACCGTTGCCAGAGGTCGCTGCACCTCTGCGCCAGTACCTACGTTAAGCGCCATGGGCACGAAACCAAGACTCGCCACTAACGCTGTCATCAGCACTGGCCGCAAGCGAGTCATTGCACCATCAATAATCGAGTTTACCAACTCGCCAGTCTCTTCCATCCTCTGCCTGATAAAAGACAGCATTACCAGACCATTCAATACAGCAATACCAGAGAGCGCGATAAAACCAATCCCTGCCGATATTGAAAGAGGCATATCTCTGATCCAAAGAGCAAAGATGCCGCCAGTTAATGCCAAAGGGACGCCTGTGAAAATTATCAAGGCGTCTTTGACTGAGCCAAATGCAATCACAAGTAATGCAAGGATCAGGAAAAGCGTTGCGGGCACAACCAAGCTCAGTCGTTGACTTGCACTTTCCAATTGCTCAAACGTTCCACCATAACTTATCCAATAACCACTCGGCAGTGCCACATTGGCTGCGATTTGCTCTTTAGCATCATTGACAAAAGAGCCTAAATCACGATCTCTCACATTTGCTGTGACGACGATACGGCGTTTTGCGTTTTCTCGACTTATTTGACTGGGTATATTGGTATATTCAAGCTCAGCCACCTCGGCGATTGGCACATACTCACCATCATTGGTCATGATGGGTATATTTCCCAGCGCTTCTAAATCATTGCGAATCTCTTCAGGATAACGAACAACAATCTCAAAGCGTCTGTCGCCTTCAAATACCAAACCAGCTTCTTTGCCGCCAACTGATGCACTTAACCACGTTTGCAAGTCAGTTACGTCTAAGTTGTAACGCGCCAGCGCATAAGGCTTCGGGTTCACCGTGAAGATGGGGATCTCATCTACTTGTTCTACTCGTGCATCAGCAGCGCCCGGAATATCTTGTAATACGGATAAAACATCACCAGCTGAATCCCGCAGCTTATCCAGATCATCACCATATATCTTGATCCCTAAATCTGCCCTAACGCCACTAATTAATTCGTTAAAGCGCATCTGTATAGGTTGCGTAAACTCATAGTTATTGCCGGGTACATTTTGAAGATCCCTCTCCAATTGCTCGACAAATTCCGTTTTCGATAATGCAGGGTTTGGCCATTCATCAATTGGTTTTAGCATTACAAAAGTGTCAGTGACGTTGGGTGGCATAGCATCAGTAGCCACCTCAGCAGTACCCGTTTTAGCAAATACGGTGTTTACCTGTGGGTATTGCATAATGACCTGTTCAAGCCGTTTTTGCATATCGACAGCTTGTTCAATTCCTGTGCCGGGCACTCTCATTGCATGAAGGGCTATGTCACCCTCATCTAGTTGCGGCACAAATTCAGAACCTAGGCGCATCCCAAACCAAACACTGATAACTACGAGTAATGTTGCTGCACCTACTACCAACCATCGTAATTTTAATGCCCACTCCAGTACAGGGCGGTAAACTGATTTAGCCCCAGTGATTATTGGACTCGCTTTTTCACTGACTTTGCCTGACATAAACATAGCAACAGCTGCGGGCACAATGGTGATTGAAAATACCATTGCCGCTAGCAATGCCAATATTACGGTAGCCGCCATTGGGTGAAACATCTTCCCTTCGACACCTGTTAAGCTAAAGATAGGAATGTACACAATCGTGATTATCATCACGCCAAATAGACTTGGGCGTATCACCTCATTCGTTGCCTCAAATACGACTTCCAGCCGTTCTTTAAGAGGCAGTATTGCACCCGTTCGCCGCTGCGATTCACTTAATCGCCTAATACAGTTCTCGACGATAATAACCGCTCCGTCAACAATCAGTCCAAAGTCTAACGCACCTAAGCTCATTAGGTTCGCGCTAACGCCCGTTTGTACCATGCCTATTATTGTGGCAAGCATGGCAAGTGGGATGACAGCGGCGGTGATAATTGCTGCCCGTATATTGCCCAGCAATAAAAATAAGACAACAATAACGAGTAGTGCGCCTTCAACAAGGTTTTTTTGTACTGTATTGATGGCTTTATCCACGAGCGTAGTGCGATCGTATACACTTTGGATAATTACGCCCTCTGGCAGGCTTGCTTGGATTTCATCCACTTTATCAGCCACGTCTAGCGCAACAGCTCGGCTATTTTCGCCTATTAGCATCATAGCTGTGCCCAACACCGTCTCTTGACCTTCTCGTGTTGCAGCGCCCGTTCTAAGCTCCTTACCGATGGCGACCTCTGCAATGTCACTTACCGTGACGGGAGATCGGTTTGTAAGCGTTACCACCACGTTACCGATGTCCTCAACGCTCGAAAGTCTCGCTTGTGAACGTACTAGTATTTGCTGGCCGTTGCGTTCAATGTACCCAGCGCCCTGATTAGCGTTATTTCGATTTAATGCCCGCAATAAATCGTCAGTACTAACGCCGTAATTAAGCATAAGTTGAGGATTAGGCTTCACATGATACTGTTTGGTAAACCCCCCAATAGCATTAACCTCTGTTACCCCTTTCACCAAGGCCAGTTGAGGTTTCACCACCCAATCGTGTAACTCTCGAAGCGCCATTGCATCAAATTTTCTGCCATCGACAGTTACTGTGCCGGGCTTCGCGCTAAGCGTGTACATGTAAATTTCACCCAAACCTGTGGCAATCGGCCCCATCTTAGGCTCAATACCATCGGGCAATTGGCTTTTGATAATGCCTAGCCGTTCGTTTATGAGGTTTCTGGCAAAATAGAGATCCGTGCCTTCTTCAAAAACGGCCGTCACTTGTGATAAGCCATAGCGCGATAGTGAACGTGTGTAGTCCAAGTTTGGTAATCCTGCCAAAGCGTTTTCTACCAAAAAGGTGATACGTTGTTCAGTTTCAAGCGGTGAATAACCTTCTGCTTGTGTGTTGATTTGTACCTGAACGTTGGTGATATCGGGTACGGCATCAATAGGCAGCTTTTGATAACTGAATAGGCCTAATCCAATCACCAAAAAGGAAAGCATCAGAAAAATACCGCGCTTTTCGATTGCGGTACGAATAATGGAAACTAGCATCTTAAACCTCCCTTAGAACTACACGCCATTTGACAGGGAAATATCAGTTGTAGTGAGGCATTAATGATCATGGCCTGCCTCCGATTTTTCCAAATCTGCTTTAATTATGTAGCTATTGGAAGCCACGACGCGTTCGCCTGCTTCAAGGCCACTGATAACCTCGATATAGTGACCATCTGAGACACCAAGCTCTACCGCTCTGGGCGCATACTCATCACCCTCAACCACAAAAACAACTTGTTTGGCTTCATACTCTTGCACAGAAGATAGAGGAACCGAATGACTTACTGACTTAGTTGACGTCGTAACTTGTGCTTTGACCAGCGTACCGAGTGGCCAATATCCAGTACTATTATCGACAGCTACATTGGCAAGAGAGTGTGGATTGCCATCAGCTGAAGGCGTAATATATGCAATCTTGGAGGTTTGGTTGAAACCTGCGTGGCTTAGTTCAACTGACTGTCCAACCTTGATGCTGCTAAGCATTTGTGAAAAAACGGTCAGCTGTGCCCATACGTTTTTATAGTTAGCTAACGAAAAAAGTACTTGCCCGTTTGATAACTCACCATTATTCGCATGTCGCGCAATCACATTGCCATCAAAAGGTGACGTGATGGAATAACTTTTTAAACTCTCATTGGACTCAACAACCGCTAAAATATCACCTTTCTTAACGGAATCGCCAATGTTGACTTTTACATCTTTAATAACACCGTCAAACCGTGCTCTTATATGACTTAATGAGGCGGGGTCTGCACTAATTCGCCCATAAAGCGTACTCGTTAACGCAATATCGCGTGCGAGCACGGGAGTTGCAGAAATACCATTCTGAATTGCTGTTTCATTGCTCATTCTTACGACTTCACCTGCGTGATTGTCTTGATCGCTGGAACTTACATCACTGTGTTTACCTCCTGCGATTGCGGTTAGGCTATAAAGGCTAAGGGTGAAGATAGAAATAAGTACTTTTTGTATTGTGAATTTATTCATAATCATGACTTCTTATCGAAATGTTAGATGACTGCTGCCAATTGCTTTTGTGACTTGGGTGAAATGAGTCATCATTGTGCTCATTCGTCAGCGCGAGACCTGTGAGTGTTTCAATTTCTGTTTTGCTTAAGTGAACTTGAGACGCTGCCTCTATTAATGTCAGCCGGGTTGTCAGAAATTCTTGTCGAGTAGTTACCCATTCCAAGTAGCTGAAACGGCCCTCCAAATAGGCGTTCTCGACTAAATCTAACGCGCCCTTTAACGGAGGAATCACCTTACGCTGAAGTGTGTCAATCTCTAGCAATGCTCGTGTATGTTCGCCTAACGCTTGATTAACTGAATGTAATAGGCTTCGAACGTTGCTTTGTCTTTGCTGCTCTATTGCGTCAAGACGTGCCCTGTTTGCTTCATATTCACCAAGGTTTCGTTCTTTTTGAAACAATGGAACGCTTACTCCGGCAACCAGTGCTGTTTCATCAATACCTTGCATTCTGCGAAGCCCCGCTGACCACTCAATATCAGCGCGGTTATTCGCTTGCACTAAACGAAGCTGCGCCGCTTGCACACGGCTTTGTTTAGCGTATAGGTCAATGTGAGGGCTATTTTGGATTGCGACTGCCAGCGCATCAAACGACTCAATCTTATTAAAAGCAAAAAGATCGCCTTCCACACGCTTAAAGCTCGGTACCTGCTCCCCCCACATGATGGATAAACTGCGCAAGGCAAACGTTAGGTCCTGTTGAGCTAGATTAACATCGAGCTTTGCTTGGGCCAGCGCAGCTTGGGCACGTTTTTGTTCTAACAAGGGGGACGCGCCTGCTTCAACGCGTTTCGTTACGGCATTCAATGTATAAAGTGCAAGTGCCTCTGCATCTTTTATGACGTCTAAGTTCGCCTGCAATACGAGTACTTTGATGTAACGACGATTAAGCTCACCGAGGATATCTAAGGTGAGTATTCGCTTTTCAACATCTTGCTGTATTCTTCGTTCAGAGAGTACATTCAACCTTGCTGCTGGCTTATCATTGAGCTGTAACACTGATGATAATGTCAAGGTAACTTCAAGCTCTTTGAGACCTGATACCTCGCCAGTTCCCAAAAAGTTCTCTAATTCAACCCCTGCATTCAATGCGGGTTTAAGCGCCGCCGTTTTTGACTCTCCGTCTATAACACGTTGTTTAAATTTAAACTCATACAGACTTGGATTATTGGCAAGTGTTAGTCTAATAGCGTCCTCAAGAGTCAGCGTTTCTCGTATGGGCGCTTGGACACTTTTGTCTACAAATCTGTTGGTTTTCGCCGCATGAGCGGTCGGTGGACTGAGTAATAAGCCCAGTATGCAACTGCACACAATGGCAGATGCATGCCCGAAAATAGGAAACATTTTCATTGGAATATCCTAATAATTTATCAATATTTAGCATCGCGAGTGTTATCAGCGCGGTGCTATCGAAAAAACGTACTAGGAAGTAATTTTGGGGGGGCGAAGTAAGCGGTTAATAGGTGCGTCAATTACCGCATCTAAATAGTTGAAATTGTGGACTGAAACCACTGTTTTCAGACTGTTGATATGACTCTGACTGACCCATTGTGCATGTGTGCCATGGCAGTGGCCGCAATGGTGACAATCAGCAGGATTGTGGTGCTCTGTACTTACTTTATCACTGGTTTCATTGGCAGACAGCTCAGACTGCACTTGCTCGTGCTCAGAATGCTTATGCTCGTGTTGCAAGTGCTGAATGTCTATTGCATGAAAATCTAACGAATTCGCCACAGCAGAAAACGACTGAAAGAGTATCAGCGAGATCACGATGTAACTTATGCGTTTTAGATTTTTCATGTATGAAAGGTTACCAAGCCTAATTCACTTCGTCACGACATTGTTCATTAGCAAACTCCAGCTCAACTGTCGTATGTTCAAATTTATACTTTTCTAACGAACTGTGTATGTTTTCTTTGAGTGATTGGAGGTGCTCAAGACTGACATCTTCATCAAGAACAAGATGGACCGTCATTACGTTACGCTCACCGTCTAGAGACCAAATATGAAAATGATGAAGATCACTTACCTTATCGTTTGCCAGTAAATCGCTTCGAATCTTTGAAAGCTGTTCTTCATCGGGCGTTGCTTGCAAAAACAGCATTAGGGTTTCTTTGAGATTGCGGAACACATTGAAAAGGATGAACAAAGTAAAGCCAATGGATAAGATTGGATCTAAAATAGGCCAAGGCTTAAACATTAAGACGATGGACACGATAAATACTGCTACCCAACCAAGCACATCTTCCAGCAAATGCCAGTTGAGGACTCGCTCATTTAATGAGTCTCCCTCACTCAGTTTATAAGCCGCAAAGCCGTTTACTGCCATCCCAAAGATAGACAATAAAACCATCCCTTCAACTTGGGGCATTTCAGGCTCAGCCAAACGAGGTATCGCTTCAAGCAATATCCAAATGGAGCCTACCGTCAGCACAATACCGTTAATCAATGCACCGAGTAAGGAAAATCTTTTGTAGCCGTATGAGAATGTTTGATTAGAATCTTTATCGCTAAGCTTGTTTAATCCCCACGCTGTACCAATGGAAAGACTATCACCCAAATCGTGCACTGCGTCAGCCATAATAGCGGTGCTGTTGGTAAGCCATCCACCAATGAATTCAATAACAGTGAACACCACATTTAAGAAAAACGCCCATCCAATACGTTTAGACGCGTCGGTTGAATTCTCTTGCGAGTGTGAATGGTTATGACTGTGCATTTCTAATTTTTTCCAATATGGCTTTGTTTTCGGGTGAAATAGACATTGACTTGAATGGACTCACGTTTGCCCCACCAGTATTGCCCTCAGGCAATAAGCCAATTGGAGTTTTAGTCAGCGCACCTAGCATTCTAAAAATTTGTCCAAATATCTCTTTAAGGTCGCGGCGTTCTATTCCAAATTTAAGCATTTCATAATGCACTCGTGTGTGGTGGTATGTTGAGTGCTGACCGATGACATGAGCATCCTCTAAGGCCTTAAATCCTGCTTTATTGTCATTGTTCGAAAGGGATTGATGCGCGGCGCTCAGTTTTTGAAGTATGTAAGGTTTTGCTGCTTGAGTGAAATTCATACGATCTCTCCATTCGTCGAGCTGTTTTCACGGAATTCCTGTCTGGCGTCTTTTAGAATTAAGACTGCGCCTCGTAACACAACGATAGACACAATAAAACCTATGACCAAATCAGGCCAACGAGTATCGAATAGATAAACCATCACACCCGCCAATATCACTCCTATGTTTGCAATGACGTCGTTTGCCGAGAATATCCAACTTGCTCGCATATGCACCTCGCCATTTTTTTGTTTTCTGATTATCGCCAAACATATAACGTTAGCGATAAGTGCAACACCGCCCATGCCCATCATAAGCATAGATTCAGGCCCACTTCCAAAGGTTGCGCGACGAGCTATGTCAAACAAAATTAATAGGCCTAATGCCAATTGAAAATATCCACTTACCTTTGCAGCATTGGCTTTGTGAACAATTGTTTTCCCTACTGCATATATACCAACACCGTAAACGACTGCGTCAGCCAACATATCAAGGGAGTCTGCAATAAGTGCTGTTGAGTCAGCGAGTAACCCTACACTCATTTCAATGATAAACATCACAGCATTGATGCCCAATAGCCAGTAGAGAACTGCCTTTTGTTCTTGGTCTTTTATCTCAATTTCGCACCCACAACCACTCATAAAAACACTCGCTTTACTCACCTATAACGCGAGTGTAAACTCTATACTTGGTATAGAGTCAAGCTTTAGGCAAGTTAAAATGAAAATTGGGCTTCTGGCAGCTAAGACAGGGTTAAGTATTCAGACAATTCGTTTTTATGAGCGTAAATCACTATTGGCTGCACCTGAGCGAACGGCATCGAATTATCGAAGCTACTCTGAAGATGCACTGAAGCAGTTATTGTTTATAAAGCAATGTCGCGCATTAGATATGACAATCGAGGAAATTAAATTAGTACTGGAAACCCGAGCAAACCCAGAGAATAGCTGCGAAAACGTTAATACTACAATAGATAAGCATGTTGACGATATCGAACATCGGATAGCTGAATTAAAAGTACTACAAGAAACACTGATTTCAATTCGTTCTGCTTGCGATCATGATAAGAAGGTTAAAGAGTGCGGGGTATTGCATCAATTAGATAGCATTGCAGAAGTGTGTTCTTCTAGTACGGAGAATTAGTCTCGAATTATCAGTTTTATGTTGGAGCTTTGTCATAGGTATTCGGCTAAAGCAGCCATTCAATTTTTATTAGTAGCATGACCGTTGATTACCTCATTCGTGTCATTAAAATCTTAATGAGCCAAGGTCTGCTTCACGTGCAAACCAGCCATTGAAATTAAAACCCGATTATGCCCGGGTATGGCCACTACTCATCCACACATCTATATCCAAAAACAAAAAGCCAGTTACCTCTCAGCAACTGGCTTTCTTAAATCAAACGGTAGAACGCTTAAAACGAAAAACCTAAACCCCGGTCCCAATAATATCTCTGGCTACGTGCACCAGTTGTGGGCCTAAGCTTTCCATGGCCATTTCTTCTGATACCAGATAGGTTGGGCCACCGCAGTTGAGTGCCATTATGCGGCCGTCCTGTAGTTTTAGTGGTACACCTACGCTGTTTACTGCGCGGTCCCAGTCGCCGAATGAGGTGACGAAACCGTGCTTGTCGTAGCATTCTAATGCGGCTTCAATGCCAGCTTTATGTTTTGGCCACTTGTCGCCGGCGCGGGCTTCCATTTCTTTCATCACTACGTCGCGTTCTTCCTGCGGAAGGCCGGCTAAGTAGGCGCGGCCTGCTGCCGAGGTAGAAATGGGCAAGCTTGAGCCTACGTCCATGCGCAGTGCCTGGGCGTCGTCGCCGCGGCAGTTTTCTACGTAAATCATGGTCAGGCGTTCGCGAATGGTTAGGCCTACCGACAGGTTCACGCGTTCTGCCAGGCGCTCCATAATGGGCTTGGCAATGCGGCGCACCTGCAGATTAGAGGTATAGGCATAACCCAGTGCTAACACACCTGCGTCCAGTTGGTATTTTTCCAGTTGGGTTGAGTACGACAAATACCCCAGTTTGCTAAGGGTGTAGGTCATGCGGGAAATGGTGGGTTTGGGCAGGCCGGTGATCCGTGCCAGATCCTGGTTGCCCAGTACACCGCCTTGTTGACTGAATGCGCGTAATACATCCAGGCCGCGGGCAAGTGATTCAATAAACTTCCGGTCGCTACTGTCGCTCTTTTTACGTGGCAGGTCACTAAACTCTGTCATACAAAGTGATACTCTTTTCCTAAACGTCCAACCGCTATTTACTACTCTCAGCGTATTAGGTCGCGGTAAGCTTAACTGCTGCTTACTCTATGAATTAACTGGCTTTGGGCCTGAGTATACACCGGATGCCGCGCTTTACCAATGCTCCGGAAGTTCATGTTCTGCTGTTCGTTGCCAGAGTGAATTCCGGCAACGCGTAACAGACCCAATAGGCTAAGCCAACTCCCTCTCCAGGATCATGGCAACGCCCTGACCCACGCCAATACACAAGCTGACTACTGCGTACCGGCCTTGTTGTTGTTCTAACTGACGCAGGGCGGTTAACGCCAGCCGCACGCCCGATGCGCCCAGTGGGTGCCCTACGGCAATGGCGCCGCCATTGGGGTTAACCCGGCTATCGTCGAACGCAACGTTCAGTTCTTTTAAGCAGCCCAGTACCTGAACGGCAAAGGCTTCGTTAATTTCGATTACGTCCATGTCGTCCAATGTTAAGTTGGCGCGCTGCAGGGCTTTGCGAATAGCGGCAACCGGGCCTAAGCCCATTACCCTTGGCGCTACCCCGGCTACTGCACAGGCCACTACCCGAGCACGTGGATGCATGCCGATGGCATCTCCGGCTTCCTTACTGCCCAGCAACAACGCTGCTGCACCGTCGTTTATGCCCGATGCGTTGCCGGCGGTCACAACGCCATTGGCGAACAAGGGTTTGAGTGAGGCCAGCTTACTGGCTTCGGCATCGGCTCTTGGGTGTTCGTCTTCGGCTACGTCAACGGTGGTTTTGCGCTTTGCGCCGGGTACGGTTACCGGCAGAATTTCATCGTTAAAGAAACCGTCGGCTTTGGCTTTTTGGTATTTGTGTTGCGAGGCCAGAGCGAAGGCGTCGCTTTGTTCCCGGCTAATGCCTAAATCGCTGGCAATGTTGTCGGCGGTTTGTGGCATAGTGTCGCCGCCCACGGCGGCTTCCACTTTGGGGTTGGGAAAGCGTGCGCCAATGGTGCTGTCGAATACCACGACATCGCGACCAAAGGGCTGGCTGTTTTTGGCCATTACAAATGGCGCGCGGCTCATGCTTTCAACGCCACCGGCAATCATCCAGTCGCCTTCGTTACACATAATGGCGCGGGCAGCTTCAATGCTGGCTGACAGCCCGCTACCGCATAAGCGGTTTTGGGTTTGTGCGGCGACGGTTTCGGGTATACCAGCTAATAGCGCAGCATGACGCGCAACGTTACGTGCGTCTTCACCGGCTTGGTTAGCACAGCCAATGATCACATCTTCAATGGCGTCGCCCTGTACATCGTTACGCGCCAGTAAGCCCTTCAGGCACAAAGATAACAGGTCATCAGGGCGGGTGTGGGCCAACACCCCGCCATGACGACCAAAAGCGGTACGGATCCCATCGTAAATGTAAGCGTGTTTCATGATCAGGCTCCTTGAATGAGTGGCTTGCCAGTTTGCGCGTTAGTTTGAACTTCGCGCTGCAGCCATATGCTAGGGCGGTAACGCGGGTCGCCGCTTTGGGCGAATAGGCGTTGCAGTAGAGTTAACACGTTGGCCGGGCCTATTTGGCTGGCCCAGGCAAAAGCGCCTTGTGGGTAGCCCAGGCCCAGTTGCATGGCACGGTCGATATCTGCGGCGCTGGCAATGTCTTTGTGCACCATGTCGCAGGCAATATTGATAATGCAGGCCAATACCCGCTGGCTTACAAAGCCGTAGCTGTCGTTAATCACTTCTACTTGTTTGCCGGTGCTGGCGAACAGGGCGTGGGCGAATTGTGCTACATCGCTGCGGGTGGCTTGTGTGCGCATGAGCACGCGAATGTCGGTGTCGGGGAACAGCGGATCTACTGCTATGGTGCGGCTCGCGTCCAGGCCCTGTTCATAGGCGTAGCAGGACGCATCGGTGCCCCAAGGGTTAATAATGATCAGTGCATCATCAGATGGCTGTTCACCTTGCTCAATTACCGCATTGGTGTTGCTGAGCAATTGCAGCACCTGTTTGTGTTCGTTACTTCCGGTTTTAGCTATCCACACCGGCATGGCTTTGATGTTAGCCAGTGAAGGCACGGCTGGTAGTTCAGGAAGCTGCTGCTTGCCGTCGGTGTAGGTGTAAAACCCTTTGCTGGTTTTTCTGCCCAGCAACCCTGCCTGTACACGCTGTTCTGCCAGTGGGCTGGGGCGATAGCGCGGATCGTGATAAAACTGCTGGTAAATCGATTCGGTGACCTTGTGGGAAATATCCAGTCCGGTTAAATCGAACAGGGTAAAGGGGCCCATTTTAAAACCACACTGAGCGGTAAGAATACGGTCGATTTGCGCAATGTCGGCGACCTGTTCGGCCAGCACGTGCAGCGCTTCGCCGCCGTACCCGCGGCCAACGTGATTCACCAAAAAGCCCGGCATGTCTTTTACCCTTACCGGCGTATGGCCAATGGCGTCGGTGAGGGCAACAATCTGTTCTACCACGTCGGCGCGTGTTTGCAGTGCGCCAATTACTTCGGCCAATTTCATTAAAGGCACGGGGTTAAAAAAGTGCCAGCCCACAACGCGTTCGGGGTTAGCACATCCGGCTGCGATCTGGGTCACTGATAATGACGAGGTGTTCGTCGCCAGAATACAGTGCTCGGCTACCAACGTTTCTAACTGTTGAAACAGGGCTATTTTAGCGTCGTAGCGTTCTACAATAGCCTCGACAATCAGTTCGCAGTGAGCCAGTTGGTCGAGTGCGTCAGTTTGAGCGAGGGACAGGTTGTTCATGGCCTGCTCAACGCTAATACCGGTCAGGCGGCCTTTGGCAGCTTGTTTGCTCAGCATGGCGTGAATGTTGTCGCGGGCCGACGACAGCGCATCGGCCTGGGTATCAACCAGTACCACGTTTTTACCGCTGGCCAGCAATACCTGTGCAATGCCGCGGCCCATGGCGCCTGCGCCGACTACCCCTGTGTGTTGAATAGTATGCATCATTCACCTACATGTTCGGGTAGTTCGGGCCGCCGGTACCTTCGGGCGGTACCCAGCAAATGTTCTGCGACGGATCCTTTATGTCGCAGGTTTTACAGTGCACACAGTTTTGCGCATTGATTTGCAGCTGCGGGCCAGACTCGGCTTCCACAATTTCGTACACGCCTGCCGGGCAATAGCGCTGGGCCGGTTCGTTGTATTTGGCAAGGTTTACTTTTACCGGAATAGCCGGGTCGAGTAAGCGCAAATGGCTGGGCTGATCTTCTTCGTGATTGGTGTTCGACAAATACACCGACGACAGCTTGTCGAAGCTCAGCTTGCCATCCGGTTTAGGATAGTGCTTTTCAGGGCACTCGCTGGCTGGTTTCAATTGCACGTAATCGGGCTTGGTGTCGTGTAGGGTCCAGGGTAAGCGACCTTTAAACAGGTTTTGCTCAATCCAGTTGTATGCACCGCCCATAATTGGGCCGAACTTGTGCATCGCAGGGCCGAAGTTGCGGCTGGCGTGCAGTTCTTTGTGTAACCAGGAATCGCGGAAAGCGTCAGTGAAGCCGGTCAGCGTGTCTGGCAGGTTTTCTTGCTCGTTCTGTATTAGCGCGTTAAGCACGTTTTCCGCGGCAATCATGCCCGACTTCATGGCGGTATGGGTGCCTTTGATTTTGGCGAAGTTCAGGGTGCCAGCATCACAGCCAATCAATAAGCCGCCGGGGAACGCCATGTCGGGCAGGGCATTTAAGCCGCCTTTGGCAATGGCTCTTGCGCCGTAGCTTAGGCGTTTACCGGTAGAGAGTACGTCAGCAAACAACGGGTGATGCTTCATTTGCTGGAATTCGTCGAAGGGGCTGATGTGCGGATTGCTGTAGTTCAGATCCACAATTAATCCTACCACCACCTGATTGTTGTCGGCGTGGTACAGGAAAAAGCCGCCGGTAGTGTCGTTGTCCAGTGGCCAGCCTGAGCCGTGCACGACCAGACCAGGTTTGTGTAACTCTGGGTCGATTTCCCACAGTTCTTTTATGCCGATACCGTAGTGCTGGGGATCGCTGTTCGCATCGAGTTCAAACTGGCTGATTAGCTGCTTGCCCAGGTGGCCGCGACAGCCTTCGGCAAACAGGGTGTACTTGCCATACAGCGCCATACCGGGCATGTAGCTGTCTTTTTGTTCGCCGTCTTTACCAATGCCCATGTCGCCGGTATACACGCCTTTTACGCGACCGTTGTCGTCGTAGGCGATTTCAGCGGCCGCAAAGCCGGGGAAGATTTCAACGCCAATGGCTTCGGCCTGTGAAGCCAGCCAGCGGCACACGTTGCCCACACTCACAATGTAGTTGCCGTTGTTGTGCATGGGGGCGGGAATGGCCCAACCGGGTACTTTGGTGGCGCGTTGCTGATCTTTAAGCAGGTACAGTTCGTCTTCGGTAACGGGCGTGGTAAGCGGTGCGCCTTTTTCCTGCCAGTCGGGGATCAGTTCGTCCAGGGCTGTGGTTTCTAGTATGGCACCCGACAGAATATGGGCGCCTACTTCAGAGCCTTTTTCCAACACGCAAACACTGATGTCCTGTTGTTTGTCGTTCGCCAGTTTTTTCAGATGATAGGCTGCCGATAAACCCGCAGGTCCGGCACCGACGATCACTACGTCAAACTCCATCGATTCTCGTTCCACAGCAAATCCTCTTTTCTTAAATTGTGTTATTCCGCCAGGCAATAGCGGCCGGAGACCTTTGTTTGCAGTGTGAAAACACTGGCTGCGCAGCGAGTGCGAAGCTGGCAGCCAATGTTGAGGTCACGCTTGGTTACAGCAAACTTTCCAGTTCAGGCAGTACCTCAAACAGGTCTGCTACCAGACCGTAGTCGGCAATCTGGAAGATAGGCGCTTCTTCGTCTTTGTTAATGGCCACGATGACTTTGGAGTCTTTCATACCGGCTTGGTGCTGAATGGCACCTGAGATACCCACGGCAATGTACAGATCCGGAGCCACAATTTTGCCGGTTTGACCTACCTGCATGTCGTTTGGCACAAAGCCCGCGTCTACCGCGGCGCGTGATGCGCCTACTGCCGCGCCAAGCTTGTCGGCGACTTTTTCCAGCAGGCTGAAGTTCTCGCCGTTGCCCATACCGCGACCACCCGAGATGATCACGCTGGCGGCGGTCAGCTCCGGGCGCTCAGACACGGCCAGTTCTTCTGAAACAAATTCGCTTTGGGCATTAGCATGTACCAGGCCGCAAGGGGTAATGGTTGCACTGCCGTCGGTACCTGCTGCATCAAAAGCACTGGTACGCACGGTGATTACTTTTTTGCTGTCTAGAGACTGAATGGTGGCCAGTGCATTACCCGCATAAATCGGACGCACAAACGTATCGGCGCTTTTCACGGCCACAATGTCAGATATCTTAGCGACATCCAGCAGTGCCGCTACGCGGGGCAGTGTGTTCTTGCCGGTCGTGGTGCCAGCGGCAATTACGTAGTCAAAGTCGCTCGCCAGTTCGGCAATCAGCTTGGCGGTGTTTTCGGCCAGTTGATGTTGGTAAGCGGCGTTATCTGCAACCAGTATGGTATCCACGCCACTCACGGCGCTGGCTTGTTCAGCCACGGCCTGACAGTCGCTGCCAATGACCAGAATGGAGATGGGCTGATTTAACTGACTTGCCGCATTAACGGTATTCAAGGTAGCAGGTTTTAACTGCTGATTATCGTGTTCTGCAATCACTAAAATGGCCATTTAGATCACCTTGGCTTCGTTTTTAAGTTTGTCGACCAGCTCGGCAACCGATTTCACTTTTACACCGGCGCTGCGCTGTGGTGGCGGGTTAACGCCCAGCAGTTGGGTATGCGCTGACAGGGTAACGCCCAGTTCGTCTGGCGTAACGGTGGCAAGTGGTTTGCGCTTGGCTTTCATAATGTTGGGCAACGACGCGTAACGCGGCTCGTTCAAACGCAGGTCGGTGGTAACAATCGCGGGCAGCTGCAGCGACAGGGTTTGTAAGCCGCCGTCGATTTCGCGGGTTACGGCTACGCTGTTGTCGGCGACGGAGACTTCTGAGGCAAAGGTTGCCTGTGGCATATCGCACAAGGCCGCCAGCATCTGACCGGTTTGGTTGTTGTCAGAGTCGATGGCCTGTTTACCCATGATCACCAGTGAAGGCTGTTCCTGCTCAACCACTTTGGCCAGCAGTTTTGCCACATTCAGCGATTCGGTATTTGCGGTGGACTCCACCAGAATAGCGCGGTCAGCTCCCAGGGCCAGCGCGGTGCGCAGTTGCTCCTGGGCTTCGCTGGCACCTACCGACACCACCACGATTTCGCTGGCAATGCCTTTTTCTTTCAGACGCACGGCTTCTTCAACGGCGATTTCACAAAACGGGTTAACTGCCATTTTGACGTTGGTCAAGTCAACGTCGCTGCCATCAGGCTTTACGCGGATCTTGACGTTGTAGTCGATCACGCGTTTTACGGTAACGAGTACTTTCATGGTGAACTCCTATGCAGCCTGACGCTGTTTAACCAGGTTGTCTAAGTGAGTGTCCATAGAACCAAACAAGGTGTTGATCATGGTAAGTCGCTTGAACATGTGGCCTACGTCCAGCTCGTCAGTCACGCCCATGCCGCCGTGCAGTTGCACTGCGGTTTGGCCTACCAGACGCGCTGCCTGACCCACTTTCCACTTAAGGAACTGGCTGGCTTTGTTCGCTTCTGCCACTTGTTCTTCGCTATTGCCATCACCTATCGTGATAGCTGCGTAATACACCATGGAGCGGGCTTGTTCGCATTCCATAAACATGTCGACCATGTTGTGTTGCAGGATCTGGAACTTCGCAATGGGCACGTCGAATTGCTTGCGCACTTTGGTGTACTCCACCGTGGCAGCGAGCATTTTGTCCATCACGCCAACAGCTTCCGCTGAGACGGCGACAATGGCATCGTTCAGTACTGCCTGGATCACCGCTGCGGCATCGTCGCTATCGCCCAGAAGTTCGGCGGCGACGTTGGTAAAGGTCAGGTCGCTGGCTCGGGCACCATCGTTAGTCGGGTAGTGATGTGCTGCTACACCTTCGGCGTTCGCGTCTACCAGGTACAGGGCAATGTTGCCGTTGTTATTATGTGAACGCGCCGCTACTACCAGTTTGTCGGCACTTTGAGCGTGCAGGACTACCTGCTTCTTGCCGTTGAGTACTGCACCGCTAGCTTGTGTGCTGGCTTGTGTGTTAATGCTGCTGATGTCGGTAGCTGACTGGGCTTCCAAACCGGCAAACGCCAGTTTTAGTTCGCCACCCACAATGCCGCCAATCAAAGCCTCTTTTTGTTCAGCCGTGCCGCCGCGTTGAATCGCGTTACCGGCCAGTACCACGGTAGACAGGTAAGGCTCCACAATCAGGCCTTTGCCCAGTTCGGTCATTAACACCATCAGGTCAGTTGCGTTGCCGTCAAGGCCACCAAATTCTTCTGCAAAGGGCAGGGCCAGCCAGCCCAGTTCTGCAAACAACTGCCAATTGTCTTCGCTATAACCCAGTTCGGAATGACTGTGCTTTTGGCGCGTTTCAAAGTCGTAATCGTTGTGAATGAATTTACCGGCGCTGTCTTTCAGCATTTGCTGAATATCATTTAATGCAAAATCCATGATTGACTCCCGTTACAGTCCAAGCACTTGCTTGGCAATAATGTTTTTCTGAATCTCGTTACTGCCACCATAAATAGTGACCTTACGGTTGTTGTAGTAATGCGGCGCGGCATTCGGTGCGAAGAACGGCTCAATGCGAGGCTCGTAACCGGCTTCGTCGTACTGCTCAGGTACAAAGGGCAGCGCATAGATACCGGCGATCTCCACATAGAGTTCGTCCAGTGCCTGTTGGATCTCGGTGCCTTTGATTTTCAGAATGGATGACTCCGGGCCCGGCGCCGTACCGGTACTGACTGAAGACAGCACGCGTAAGTCGGTGAACTCCAGTGCTTTAAGCTCCATCTCAACCTGTACAACACGGCTCATAAATACACTGTTGTTTTTCAGATCCGGGCAGCCTGCTGGTGGTTGGTTTAGCAAGTCGTACAAGGCGCTCAGGCGTTGCTTGGAAACCGCCACACCGGCAATGTTGGTGCGCTCGTGGGTCAACAGTACCTTGGCGTAAGTCCAGCCGCGGCCTTCTTCACCTACCAGGTTTTCTACTGGTACTTTCACGTCCTGGAATGCTACTTCGTTTACTTCGCGGCGGCCGTCCAGGGTAATAATGGGTTTTACCGATACGCCTGGTGACGTCATGTCGATAAGCAAAAAGCTGATGCCTTTTTGTTTGCTGTCTTCGTCGCTGGTACGAACAAGACAGAAGATCCAGTCGGCGTGATGACCCAGTGTTGTCCAGGTTTTGGTGCCGTTAACAATGTAATGATCGCCGTCGCGTACGGCGCGGGTCTTTAACCCGGCAAGGTCAGAGCCGGCATTCGGCTCAGAGTAGCCCTGACACCACCAGGTGTTCGACGCCAGAATGTCAGGCAGGAAGCGCTGCTTTTGTTCTTCGTTACCGAAGGTATAAATGATTGGCGCAACCATCGAGTAACCAAACGGGATCTGGCGCGGCGCTTTTGCCTTGGCTGACTCGGTTTGGAAAATGTATTTCTGTGTGGGCGTCCAGCCGGTGCCACCGTGTTCAACTGGCCAGTTAATGCCAGCCCAGCCTTTTTTGTATAGCGCTTTTTGGTAAGCAACGGTGACTTCAGCACTAAAGCTTAAACCGTTGTCGATGTGTGCCTGAACGGATTCTGGCAGTTCTTCGCGGAAGAAGGTTTGCACTTCCTGTTGGAAGGCCAGTTCTTGTTCGGAGAAATTAATATTCATAAAACTGTATCCTGCAAAAGTGACGCCCAATAATAGGTTAATCAATCATAATTTGCAGTATACAGTTTCACATAGCGAAATCAATAGTTCATTTTTAATTTATTTCGTCATATTCAGGACGAAAATAAAAATGGCTGACATCCACCGCTTTTTCGTTGGTGCGTTTGATTTCCATACGGGCGATTTTGCGAATGTGCACTTCGTCAGGACCGTCTGCGTAGCGCAGTGCTCGCCCCTGCGACCACATATCGGCCAGCGGCAGATCTTCCGAGGTGCCCATGGCGCCGAAAGTTTGCATCGCCCGGTCTACCACCGTGGTGTGCAGGGTAGGGATGAGTGCTTTGATTAAGGAGATATCATCGGCGGCTGCTTTAGATCCCACCTCATCAATTTTCCAGGCGGCTTTGAGTACCAGTAGGCGCGCTTGCTCTATTTCTATCCGCGAACGGGCTATCCAGTCGGCTACGGCACCGTGCTGATACAAAAACTTGCCATTGGTTTTGCGTTCCTGTGCCCTGCCTATTAATAGCTGTAGGGCCAGTTCGGCCTGTCCGATGGAGCGCATACAATGGTGAATCCTGCCCGGGCCTAATCGCGCCTGGGCCATGGCAAAGCCTTTGCCTTCCTCGCCCAGTAAATTGCTGGCCGGTATGCGTACGTTGTCGAACAGGATTTCACAATGCCCATGGGGGTTAGTGTGATTCATGACTTTTAAGTTACGCAGAATCTTCACGCCGGGGGCATCGCGAGGGATCAGCACCATGCTTTGCTGGTGGTGCGGATTGGGGTTATCCGGATCGGTTTTGCCCATTAATATAAACAGCTTACAGTGGGGATGCGCCGAGTTGGAGATATACCATTTGCGGCCCGACACAATATAGTCGTCACCGTCGCGTGCAATGCGGGTCTGAATATTGGTGGCATCCGATGAGCCTACGTCGGGTTCGGTCATGGCAAAGGCTGAGCGTATTTCACCGTTCAGTAACGGGTTCAGCCATTGTTCGCGCTGCTCGGGTGTGGCAAATAAATGCAGTAGCTCCATGTTGCCGGTATCCGGCGCATTGCAGTTAAATACTTCTGAGCACCAGGGTACCCGCCCCATGATTTCCGCCAGCGGGGCGTATTCCAAATTGCTCAGGCGCGTGCCGGGTTCGTTGTCCTGTAATCCCGGCAGGAATAAATTCCATAGTCCTTCGCTTTTCGCCAGTGCTTTCAGGTCGGCCATAAACGATACCGGATATTGCCCGGCTTTTACTTCGTCGCGGTATTGCTGCAGGCGCGGATAAATATGCGCGTCCATAAAGGCGGTCAGTTGCTGCTGCAACTGTTTTACGCGTTCGCTGTGTTCAAAATGCATAGTGTCCTCGCTGTTTTAAGCCGTGTTAAACATTGATAAGGGGCGAAATAATCAGCTTGCCGCGGGCTTTGCGATTAATCACATCGGCAAATGCATCGGCGGTGTTGGCAAGCGGGTAGGTGGCATCAATGTGCACGTGTACTTTGCCGGATTGATACCAGTCGAGCAGTTCACGCATATTGTCGGCATAGGCTGCCGGGTCGCGTCGGGTAAAAGCACCAAAGAACACGCCTACCACGGCATACTCTTTTACCAGCGCCAGGTTTACCGGGAACTTGGGAATATCACCACCGGCAAAACCGACCACCAGTAACCGGCCTTCAGGAGCCATATTGCGGGTGCATACATCAAACAGTTGGCCGCCTACCGGGTCATACACTACGTCTACGCCCTTGCCATTGGTTAATGCCCGTAGCTGAGTTTGCAGATCGTCGCTGCTGTAGTTAATCAGCTCGTCGGCGCCGTTTTCTTTGGCAAGCGCCAGTTTTTCTTCACTGGAGCAGCCTGCAATAACCCGGGCACCCATGGCCTTGCCAATTTGTACCGCTGCCAAACCCGTGCCGCCTGCGGCACCTAATACCAGTAAGGTTTCACCCGCTTGCAAATTAGCGCGTTGTTTAAGCGCGTAATGGGCGGTACCGTGAGCCAGTATTAAACCGGCGGCTTCGTTCATGGGAATAGCTTCTGGTACCGGAATTAAACGCGCAGCCGGTACACTGATGAATTCGGCACAGGCACTGTAATGGGTGCTAAGACCCACAACGCGGTCGCCTTTTTTAAGGTGCGTCACGTTGTCGCCTACGGCTTCCACTACGCCGGAAAACTCGGCACCGGGTACAAACGGACGCTCAGGCTTGGCCTGATACAAGCCTTGTACTAATAATGCATCCGGGAAGTTTACGCCGATGGCACTTACCTTTATTAAGGCGTCGTCGTTACCGGCAACAGGCAGGGGCCATTCGCCAAAGGCGAGCTGGTCCAGTGGGGCAAATTCATTACAAATCACGGCTTTCATTATTTGTCTCCTGCTGTGTCAGGGGTAAGTACCACACGACCTGCGACTTTGCCGTTACGAAGATCTTCCAGTGTCTGGTGGGCACAGCACATGTCGCGCTGAGAAATTTTGATAGGGGCAATTTTGCCTGCATGCACCAGCGCCATGAGCGCGTGCATGTCGCTGAGGCTACCCACAAACGAACCTTTAATTGTGATGGCTTTCAGCGGCAGGATCGGCACCGACAGCGGCATGGCACCGCCGAACAACCCTACCACAACCAATGTGCTGCCTTTATTCAGGGCCTGCACGCCGAAACCGGCACTGCGATCGGAACCCACAAAGTCTACCGCTGCGGCTACGCCACCATAGGTGCGTTTGATGAGGGCTTTAATGGCGTCCTGATCGCGAGGGTCGATGACCGCATCGGCGCCTTCATCCAATGCAAGCTGACGTTTTGATTCATCGATATCGGCCACAATGATTTCGCAGTTGAGCAGGGCTTTGGCTACCGCCAGACCACTCAGGCCCACGCCGCCTGCACCAATGATCAGTAGCTGACGCCCTTGTACGATGTCTTTGATTTGTTCGATGGCGCTGTAAGCCGTTACGCCTGAGCAGGCGTAGGTGCAGCCCAACTCGGCTGGCAAATCTTTTAGCGGGAACAGATACTTACTGTCTGGGACTACTACATAGTCGCTGAAGCCGCCGTCTACGGCTATACCCAGTGATTTTGGCTGATAGCAAAGGTGTTCTTTATCGGCCTTACACAGTGGGCATTTACCGCAACCTATCCATGGGTACACAATGACTTTGTCGCCAATGTTGGCATCGGATTGATCGCCACAGGCCACGACTTCCCCCGCTATTTCATGGCCGAGTGTAAAAGGCAGTTTATGGCTGCCGCGCATATCAATTTTGTGGTCGCCGCCTAAATCGAAATAGCCTTCCCATACGTGAATATCGCTGTGACACACGCCACAGGCATCAATCTTTATCAGTACCTGGTTCGCTTCTGGTACCGGTGTTGGGTAATCATGGCTGCAGAGCGCCTCGCCATAATCAGAAAACTGTTCACTTTTCATAATCGTCCTATTTCAATGCGTTCAATGTCTGTCTGTTCAAATTGTTAAATCGCGAAAAATAATACCGCATAGCGAAACTTTAAGTCTACATAAACTTAACAATTTAGTGTGAATAGTGAACGGAACAGGACTGAAATGGGCTTGGAAGAGTGCAATACACCGACAATGGCTTCTATATCGCTATATATTCCCGCCTAAATGATTTTTAAATACCGCATAGTGAAATTATATTTTACAAAATTGATTGTGTTGGGTTAGTATGCCCACAACTTACTCATACAGGAAACACACTATGACTTCTGCTGTAATGATGCATATCGTCGACAACGTCGCCGTCATCGAAGTAGATAACCCGCCGGTAAATGCATTGTCTTTTGCTGTACGAAGTGGGTTGCAAACAACGCTGCGTGAAGCCGAAAAAAATGAGGCGGTTGACGCCATTGTGCTGAGCTGTCGCGGTAACACCTTTATTGCCGGGGCGGATATCACCGAATTTGGTAAACCCATGCAGCCACCGGCACTGCCCGACTTATTAAGCGAAATGGATACCCTGACCAAACCTATGGTGGCGGCATTACACGGCACGGCACTGGGCGGTGGTTTGGAAGTCGCACTGACATGCCATTACCGGGTGGCACTGGATTCTGCCAAAGTTGGCCTGCCTGAAGTGTTGCTGGGAATTCTGCCTGGCGCAGGCGGTACTCAACGTTTACCGCGTATCGCCGGTGTGGAGCTGGCGCTGGATATGATCACCAGCGGCCGTAAGGTATCGAGTAAAGAAGCCGCCAAGGCAGGTTTGATCGACAAAGTGGTAAGCGACGATCTGCAGAACGCGGCGATTGCGTTTGCTAAAGAGGTGGTAAGTAATAATGCACCGCTTCGCCGTATAAGCGAGTTAACGGCAACGGTGTCTGACCAGGCCATATTTGATAAGTACCGCGCCAAGCTGGCGAAAACCCGTCGCGGCTTTGACGCGCCCCAGCGCTGTGTCGATACAGTGCAGGCAGCGGTAGAGCTGGATTTTGCTGATGGCATGAAAAAAGAGCGCGAGCTGTTTCTCGAACTGATGCAAGGCACGCAGTCGAAATCGCAACGACATATGTTCTTTGCGGAACGCATGGCTGCTCAGGTGCAAGGCTTGGCGAAAGGCACGCCTACAAGGGATATTAACAGTGTCGCCATCATTGGTGCAGGCACCATGGGGAGCGGCATTGCCATTAACTTCACCAATAAAGGCATTCCGGTGACCATGCTTGAGCTGAGCTTTGAAGCACTGGAGCGCGGCATTAAACACATTCACCGTTATTACGATGGCCAGGTAGCCAAAGGGCGCATCAGTGAAGAGCAGGCCGCGGCCGCAAAACAATTGGTGTCGGGTACCGACAACTATGCCGACCTAGGCGACGTGGATCTGGTGATAGAAGCGGTGTTTGAAAGCATGGCGGTTAAACAGGACGTGTTCACCAAGCTCGACAAATACTGTAAGCCCGGTGCCATTCTCGCAAGTAACACGTCTACCCTTGACGTAAACACCATTGCGTCATTTACCTCGCGTCCACAGGACGTGATTGGTCTGCACTTCTTCAGTCCGGCCAACATTATGCGCCTGCTGGAAGTCGTGCGCGCAGATAGCACCGCCGATGATGTACTCGCCACCGCAATGAAACTGGCCAAGCACATTAATAAAGTGGGCGTGGTGTCTGGTGTGTGTGACGGCTTTATTGGTAACCGCATGCTGAAAGGCTACGGCCGTGAGGCGGGTGCACTGTTACTGGAAGGCGTATCGCCGGCACGCATCGACAAAGCCCTGTATGACTTTGGTATGGCCATGGGCCCGCTCACCATGGGCGATTTGGCTGGGCTGGATGTGGGTTACCGGGTGCGTAAAGAACGCCGCGAACGCGGAGAATATGTTCCTGAGACCGACGGCGCGATTGCTGATCGTTTAGTAGAGGCAGGGCGTTTGGGCCAGAAAGCAGGGAAAGGTTACTACCGCTATGAAGAAGGCTCACGCACGCCTCTTCCTGATCCGGAAGTCGACGCCATCATTAAAGAGGCGATGGACGCGCTGGGCTGCGAACCCCGAGACATCGATGATGAAGAAATCGTAAAACGCCTTATTTACCCGCTGATCAACGAAGCAGCCCTGATTCTGGACGAAGGCATTGCCCAGCGTCCGTCTGATATTGATGTGGTGTACATCTATGGCTATGGCTTCCCGGTATACCGCGGCGGCCCGATGTTTTATGCCGATACCGTGGGCTTGCCCTCGATTGTGGCTGACATGGAACAGTTCCAGGCGCGCTACGGCGACGACTGGCAGGTTGCGCCATTACTGAAAACCCTTGCCGAACAAGGTCGCAGTTTTGCTGACCTGTCATCTAAATAGTTGAGGAGAGAGATTGTGACTGATGCAGTAATTGTAAGTACCGCACGCACGCCCATTGGCAAAGCGTACCGAGGATCGTTCAACAATACCCATGGCGCAGAGTTAGCCGGCCATGCCATTGCCCAGGCAGTGCAACGTGCCGGTATCGACGGTGCAGAAGTAGAGGATGTATTAATTGGTTGTGGTCTGCCGGAAGGCGCTACAGGCGGCAACATTGGTCGTCAGGCTGCACTCATGGCGGGCTTACCGGTGACTACCGCTGGTGTAACGATTAACCGTTTTTGTTCTTCTGGTTTGCAGGCCATCAGTATGGCGGCACAGCGCATTATTGTCGATGGCGCTCCGGTAGCGGTTGCGGGTGGGCTGGATTCCATCTCGTTGGTGCAGAACAACAACATGAATAAATTCCGCGCTCACAGCGAGGCGTTGAAAGCGAAGCACTCCGGTATTTATTTGTCGATGATTGAAACCGCCGAAATTGTGGCCAAGCGCTATGGTATTAGTCGTGAGCAAATGGACGAATACGCATTGCAGAGTCAGCAGCGCACAGCGGCAGCTCAGCAAAAAGGTATTTACGACAACGAAATTGTGCCAATGGATGTTGTGCACGCGCAATACGACAAAACCACGGATACCACTGAGCTGGTAAATAAAACCGCTACGTCTGATGAGTGCAACCGCCCGACCACTACGTTGGATGGCCTCGCGGGTCTGAACCCGGTAATCGACGGCGGCACCATTACCGCCGGTAACGCCAGCCAGCTGTCGGACGGAGCATCTGCCAGTGTCATGATGTCGGCAAAGGAAGCACAAAAACGCAACCTACCGGTACTGGGCACTTATCGCGGCATGGTTGTCACCGGCTGTGAGCCCGATGAAATGGGCATTGGCCCGGTATTCGCGGTACCCAAGCTGTTAAAGCGTCATGGCTTAACCGTGAACGATATTGATTTGTGGGAGCTGAATGAAGCGTTTGCGGTGCAGGTACTGTATTGCCGCGACAAGCTGGGTATCGATAACGACAAGCTCAACGTCAATGGCGGGGCTATTTCGATTGGTCACCCTTATGGCATGAGTGGCGCCCGTATGGTGGGTCATGCGTTGTTGGAAGGACAGCGTCGTAAAGCCCGTTATGCGGTTACTACCATGTGTATTGGCGGCGGTATGGGCATGGCAGCTTTATTTGAAATCAACAGCTAATACTAAGCCTTATATGGCGACACAGTTGTACCTCGTGCACCGGCTTACCCGTCGACTATGGTAACGCTGGTGCTTTTTATTGCCCTGTTGGCTACAGCCATGGGGCAAAGCGTGGTGATGACAATACTGCCAGCCCTTGGCAGGGAAACCGGACTGTCCGAGCTTCAGGTAGCGGCAATACTGTCGTCGTCTGCCTGTATTTTTGCACTGGGTAGCACCCGGTGGAGCTACTATGCGGCCCGGGTGGGTAATCGGCGTACACTCATTTATGGTTTGTCGGGGTATTCCCTAGGGACCCTGTGTTTTGCCAGTGTGTTTAGTGTTGGGCTCGCAGAATGGCTTACCGGCTACGCGCTGTTTGGGTGCTTATTGGCAACGCGGGTGGCGCAATCCACTATTATGTCGGCCACACCGCCAGCGGCGGTTGGCTATGTAATTGGTTATGTACGGCGGCAGAACCTGCATTCGGTGGCCACGCTCAGTCGGGTCACGTCAGCCAATAATCTCGGGCAAATACTGGGGCCGGGGCTGGCTGGCCTGCTGGTTACGTATGGACTGGTAGCCCCGTTGTACGCCATTATTGTATTAACGTGCCTGGCGTTGTTGTTGGTGTGGAGAAAATTGCCTGACGAGCCACAGTCGCAACCGGTCCCCCCAAAAGTAACAACGAGTGCCGATGTTTCGGCTTCGTCACCGGTATTGCTGTTACTCAGTTTTGCCGTGGTGTTATTTATCTGCATGGCCATGTTACAGCAAAGTCTGGGTTTCATGCTCATAGACTACTTTCATCACTCCCCGGTCAACGCTGCACAGATCACGGGCACAGCGCTGATGATCAGTGCATTAGCCGCGCTCAGCGTGCAGTGGACGCTGGTTCAGCGAAGTAATTTTACCCTGATGCAGTTACTTTTGATTGCGGCCGCAGCAATGACAGCGGGGTATGTTTCTGTCGCGACGGCCACAGAAGTGCAGTTTATCTATATTGGTATGGTCGGGATTGGTGTCGGCGTTGGCGTCGGGTATCCCAGTGTCACGGCAGCAGCCACGCAACACTGCTCGGATGCTGAACGAGCCAAAGTAACTGGTCTGATGACAGCCTCACCGGCAATGGGATATACCCTTGGACCGCCACTCGGCGCGATGTTATACCAATCTGACATCCATTTTCCGTTGTATTGCTGTGTACTGCTAAGTGCTTGTTTGATAGTAATTAACCTGAAAATCCAATCCGCCTTTAGCACTAAATAAGTAAAACCATAGATCAATTTTTATTAATTTAGTTTTACATAGCGAAATATCATTCCAATATATTGACACCTATTTTTACAGGTGTTAGTTTTGTGTGCAGTTCGTAACATAGTTTTAACAACGCGTATTACACACATAAATTGGAACTGAGGAAAAACCATGTGCCCTACCAGCATAACCAGGAATAACACTTCGCTGTTCAAGTATTCCGCTTTGACTTTGTGCCTGTCTGCACTGTTACAGCCAGTGCAGGCTCAGGAAGAAACCAAGTCGAACAAAACGGCCGACAAGCTGTTTGAGAAAATTGAAGTCACGGCGCGTAAACGCGTCGAGTCGATTCAGGATGTACCCGTGGCTATCACCGCATTTGGCGAAGACCAATTAGATGCCATGAAATTTCGCAACATGAACGACCTGTCCGTTGGTATCGCCAACGTTGTGCTGGAAGATGTAGGCACGGCACGTGGTGTGGCCAACTTTTCAATACGCGGCCTGGGGATCAACAGCTCCATTACGTCAATCGACCCAACCGTAGGCGTATTTGTTGATGGTGTCTTCATCGGGACCAACGGTGGTGTGGTCGTCGATATGTTTGATATCGAGCGTGTAGAGGTGCTGCGTGGTCCTCAGGGGATTTTATTCGGCCGTAACGTAACCGGTGGTGCCATTCTGATCACCACGAAAAAGCCGGATGATACGGTCACTGCCAAGTTGCGTGGGTCGGTTACCGGTGGTGGCCCGGGCGGGCTGAACAAAACGATTCAAGGCGCGGTTAATATTCCGCTAACGGATAACCTGTTTACCAAAGTGTCGGTTTACCACAACAACGATGAAGGCTGGTTTAAAAACAAATTCGATGGCAGCAATCACGGTGCGGTTGAACAAACCTTGTTCCGCTCGTCTACCTTGTGGGAGCCTACTGACGACCTGACACTGGAATTGAAGTACGAAAACCTGGACCTGGACGGCGATGGCCCATCAGGCCAGAACCACACCAATGGTATGGGTATTAATCCAAATCTGGCGTTCTCGGGCGCTCATCCACTGGCCCCATATGCGGTGACGTTCGATCGTGACAGCCATGACTTCGCAATCAACGAGCCTGGCTGGCAGAAAATCGAAACCGAACTGTTATCGCTAAATCTGAACTGGGATGTCGCGGGCGGCACCATGACCTATATCTACGGCTGGCGTGATTACTACTCGCCAACCCGCGGTGACATTGATGCACAGCCGTTTACGCTGTTCCATTCTAATTCCTGGACAACCAGTGAGCAGTTCAGTCATGAGTTGCGCTTCAATACCCAGTTAGGCAAAGCCAACGTCACAACCGGTGTGTACCACTACACTAACGATATGCTTTATCACGAGCGTCGTGAGTTACCTCTCACTACCGTTTATGCGGACATCAACGCCGACGGTACACCTGACCTTCTGGCTGCCGGTATTTATCAGGACGGTGGTGGTCTGCATGAAACCTCAAGTGTAGGCGCGTTTGCGGCGGTGGATTACGACCTGGATGACCAATGGACCTTGTCGGCCGGCTTGCGTTACACCCGTGAAGAAAAAGACGTGCAGATTTCGTCGATGAACCTGAACGTAAGCAGCATCAACAGCGGATTTATTATTCCACAGGGCCCGGCGTGTAATATTTACGAAGCCAATGATTGTAACTTCGATTTTGTAGACAACAAAACCTGGAGCAATGTCTCACCTAAAGTCGGTGTGCGCTTCCGTCTGGATGACGACACTAATCTGTTTGCCAACTGGTCGAGAGGATTCCGCTCTGGTGGTTACAACCTGCGGAACACTGCCGACATCAGCACGCCTGAACTTCGCGAAGCAAACGGACCGGGACCGTTCGACGAAGAAACCGTCGACAACTTCGAGGTGGGCTACAAGGGTGATACCGATTGGGGCCGTTTCAACGCCGCGGCGTTTATCATGAACATTGATGACATGCAGCGTGAAGTCAGCTTGCCTGCACCGGATGGATCACTGATTCAAATTATCAAAAACACCGCTGAAGCCACCATTATGGGTGTGGAAGTCGACGGTATGTTCCGCATTACCGACAATCTGGTCGCTATGTTTAATTTAGGTCTTATTGACGCTGAATACAGCAAGGTTATTTATGACTTAAACGGCGATGGGGTCGTTGATCAGGATGACGAAGAACTGGAAATTCCTCGTGTACCGGAAATCACGTACAGCGTTGGGTTAACCCATGATATGGAAGTGAGTGACTGGGGCCTGTTAACCAGCCGAGTGAATTATTCTTATCGCGATAAGACGTATTATACCGACAACAACCTGGGCTATATCGACGATCAGAAAATCCTGAACGCGGGTATTGACCTTCAAAATGAAGATGGCACCTGGGTGGTCAGTCTGTTTGGTAAAAACCTGACCAATGATGTGAAGCACGGTAACGATACGCAATTAAGCTTCGGTACCTTTGCTCCTCTGACCAAGGGACGTGAGTACGGCGTAGAGTTTACTTATCACTATTACTAGATTATTTTTTGAACATGTGTGATGAGTAGTAACACATCAGAGGCAGCCCGTGACGTACAGAGTGCGTTGCGGGTTTTGTTATTACTAAAAAATAAAAACAGGCAAAACACATGGACAGAAAATACGTTTTAACAGGGTTGGGCTATGCATTGCTCGGATTACTGCTGGGTATTCACATGGCAGCAACGAAAAACCACGGTCAGCTAGTCACCCACGCACACATTATGTTGCTGGGGTTTGTCGTCAGTATGATTTACGCGATGATGCATAAATTGTGGTTAACCGACGGTAATTCAAAACTTGCCATTGCGCAGTACTGGTTGCATCAGGCAGGTACCGCCGTATTGATCATCGGGCTGTACTGCTTGTATGGTGGTATTGCTGGCGATGACGCCCTCGCACCGGTGTTAGGTATCTCGTCAATTATCGTGTTGATTTCACTGATTTTGATGAAAGTGATGTACATTAAAAGCAGCAAAAGCACAGAGTAATAAACAAAAACGGAGCCTTCAGGCTCCGTTTTGATTTTATAGCTTGTGGACTGAGTTATACGCCGATGTAGTCCATGATGCCGTCAGCCGCTTTACGGCCTTCGTCAATCGCGGTTACAACCAGATCACTACCACGAACCATGTCGCCGCCGGCGAAGATTTTCGGGTTAGATGTCTGGAAAGCAAACTTACCGTTGGCAGGCGCGCGAACACGGCCTTTTTCATCAAGGATGATACCGAAATCGCCAAACCAAGGCGCTGGGCTAGGTTGGAAACCAAATGCAATAATCACAGCGTCGGCTTCCAGTACAAACTCTGAACCTTCAACCACAACCGGGCTACGACGACCCTGTGCATCCGGTGCGCCCATTTCCGTGCGAACCAGTTTAACACCCGTGGTATTGCCCGCTTCGTCAACGGCGATGTCTAACGGCATGACGTTAAACTCGAACTGAACACCTTCTTCTTTGGCGTTAACCACTTCGCGGCGTGAACCAGGCATGCTGGCTTCGTCACGACGGTATGCACAAGTTACGCTTGCCGCGTCCTGGCGAATAGAGGTACGTACGCAGTCCATGGTGGTATCACCACCACCGAGTACGACCACTTTCTTGCCTTTCATGTCGATGAAGTCAGCCGCGTCTTTTTCCAGTCCCATTACACGGTTCGTGTTAGAGACCAGGAATGGTAGGGCTTCGTATACGCCAGGCGCTGATTCGTGTTCGAATCCGCCTTTCATGTACTTGTATGTACCCATACCCAGGAAGACGGCATCGTAGTCGTCCAGTAACTGCTGGAACGCAATGTCTTTACCGATTTCGGTGTTCAGAACAAACTCAACACCCATTTCAGTGAAGATCTCGCGACGCAGTTTAATCACGTCTTTTTCCAGTTTGAACGACGGAATACCGAAGGTCAGCAGGCCGCCGATTTCTTCGTACTTGTCGAACACCACTGGCTTAACACCGTTACGTACCAGGATATCTGCACACGCAAGCCCGGCAGGACCCGCACCTACGATAGCGACTTTTTTGTCTGTCCAGGTTACACCTGACATATCCGGACGCCAGCCCATTTTAAAGGCGGTATCGGTAATGTATTTTTCAATCGAACCAATGGTTACAGCACCGAACTCATCATTCAGAGTACAAGAGCCTTCACACAGACGGTCCTGCGGACATACGCGACCACAGACTTCAGGCAAGCTATTGGTTTTGTGCGACAGCTCGGCCGCTTCCATGATCTTGCCTTCGTTGGCCAGTGCCAGCCACTGTGGAATGTAGTTGTGTACCGGACACTTCCACTCACAGTATGGGTTACCGCAGTCCAGGCAGCGGTCGGCCTGGCCTTCCGCTTGCGAAGAGGTAAGTGGATGATAGATTTCAGCAAATCCGGTTTTACGCTCCACAATGGGCTTTTTAGGCGGATCAATTCTTTCTACATCAACAAACTGATAAACATTCTTAGCCATTATCTTCTCACCTCACTATTGCGCCTGAATGCGCAGTTCTGCGCTGGAACGACTAATATGGCCCAACAGGTTTTTCACATCGCTGGTCTTCGGTTTAACCAGTTTGAACTTCGACAAGGTGCTGGCAAAGTCATGCAGCAGGCTCAACGAGAACTGGCTGCCGGTTTCTTCATAATGCTGGTTGATCAAGCCACGCAGGTGCTCGGCAAGAATAACTTTGTCGTCAATCGACAGCACTTCTACCAGCTCAGGGTTAACGCGGCGATCCAGATCACCTTCGTCGTACAGGTAAGCAAAACCACCTGTCATACCTGCGCCGAAGTTAACGCCTACCGGACCCAGCACCGCAACGATACCACCGGTCATGTATTCACAGCCGTTGTCACCAACGCCTTCCACAACGGCAATCGCGCCAGAGTTACGAACACCAAAACGCTCACCGGCACGGCCCGCTGCAAACAGCTTACCGCCAGTTGCACCATACAAACAGGTGTTACCCATGATGGCACTTTCGTGAGTGTTGAATTCCGCATTACGCGGTGGGTGAATAACCAGCTTACCGCCTGTCATGCCTTTACCCACGTAATCGTTGGCATCACCTTCGATATACATGTTCAGGCCGCCGGCATTCCACACACCAAAGCTCTGACCCGCTGTCCCTTTAAAGGTTACAGTGATAGGCATTTCTTCCATGTCGTGGTTGCCGTAATGTTTGGCAATCTCACCAGACAACAAGGCACCTACAGAGCGGTCAGTGTTGCGGATTGGGTAGCTCAGGTTAATACCACAGCCCTTAATAACGGCTTCTTTGGCGTCTTTCAGCATTTTTGCGTTCAATACACCTTTATCCAGTGGCGCATTGGTGGTTTCTGAACAGAACAGACGCGTGTGTTCACCCGCCACTGGCTTCGCCAGAATAGGGGACAAGTCCAAGCGATTCTGTTTTGCAGTAATACCGTCAACCAATGACAACAGCTCAGTGCGGCCGATCAGTTCATCGAACTTACGCACGCCCATGCTGGCCATGATTTCACGCACTTCCTGCGCAACAAACTTAAAGTAGTTCATTACCATTTCTGGCAGACCAATAAAGTGGTCGCTACGCAGTTTTTCGTCCTGAGTTGCAACACCAGTTGCACAGTTGTTCAGGTGACAAATACGCAGGTATTTACAGCCAAGTGCAACCATTGGGCCAGTACCAAAGCCAAAGCTTTCTGCACCCATGATAGCTGCCTTAATTACGTCCAGACCGGTCTTCAATCCGCCGTCGGTTTGTACCCGTACTTTGTGACGCAGACCGTTTTCGACTAACGCTTGCTGTGTTTCAGACAGACCTAACTCAAACGGACTTCCGGCATATTTTACTGACGTTAACGGGCTTGCACCTGTTCCGCCGTCGTAGCCAGAAACCGTGATAAGGTCGGCATAGGCTTTAGCAACACCCGTTGCAATGGTGCCTACACCGGGCTCAGATACAAGCTTCACTGAAATAAGTGCGGTTGGGTTCACTTGTTTCAGGTCGAAGATCAACTGAGCTAAATCTTCAATAGAGTATATGTCGTGGTGCGGCGGTGGCGAGATCAGAGTTACACCCGGCACCGAGAAACGCAGCTGCGCGATATACTTATTGACTTTGTCACCCGGTAACTGACCACCTTCACCAGGCTTCGCACCCTGGGCAACTTTAATCTGAATTACGCTAGCGTTAACCAGGTAATGTGGTGTTACACCGAAACGACCCGATGCCACCTGTTTAATTTTAGAGTTCTTCTCTGTGTTGAAGCGCTTAGGATCTTCGCCACCTTCACCTGAGTTAGACTGCCCGCCTAACCGGTTCATTGCGATGGCCAGGGCTTCGTGCGCTTCCGGGCTTAATGCACCAATTGACATCGCCGCGGTGTCGAAACGTGGGAATAGGTTTTCCGCAGGCTCAACTTCGCTGATATCGATTGGTTGGTTAGCCGGGTTCAGCTTCATCAAATCGCGTAAATGCGACGGTGAACGCTCGTTTACCAGTTTTGCATATTCCTGATAATCTTCGTATTTACCCGTAACAACGGCCGTCTGCAGCGTTTTCACTACATCCGGGTTGTAGGCGTGGTATTCACCATCGTGTACGTATTTCAGCAAACCACCGTGTGAGATTTTCTTGCGTTTTAACCAGGCAATGCGTGACAGGTTAATAACGTCTTGTTGGAAATCGTCGAAGTTGGCACCTTCAAGGCGTGAGGTTACCCCCTTGAAGCACAGCTCCATGACTTCCTGGCTGATACCGATGGCCTCGAACAGTTTCGAGCTACGGTAGCTGGCCACGGTGCTGATACCCATTTTGGACATGATCTTGTAAAGGCCTTTGTTGATGCCTTTGCGGTAGTTCAGCATGGCTTGCATGGCTGAAATGTCCAGGTCACCTTTTTCACACAGCTGTTCAATGGTCTCATAGGCCAGGAACGGATAAATCGCCGTTGCGCCTAAGCCAATCAACACAGCAAAGTGGTGCGGGTCACGGGCAGATGCCGTTTCTACTACAATGTTCGCGTCACAGCGCAGTTGGTTGTCAACTAAACGACGGTGAACTGCACCGGTCGCCATGGCAGCAGGAATAGGTAAACGGTTTGGCTTGATGTTGCGATCTGACAGGATCACAAAGGCCGCACGTTTTTGTTTAACCAGGTACTCTACTTCATTACAGATACGCTCGATGGCTTTCTTCAGGCCTTCTTCTGCAGTGTATTGCAGGTCGATGATCTCTGAGTAGTAGTTTTCAGGGTTAAATTCACGCAGCTGTTTAAGGTCGGTATACATTAATACCGGAGATTCAAACAGGACGCGGTCAGCGTAACCGCTGGTTTCGCTGAATACGTTTTGCTCGCGACCAACGCAAGTCGCCAGAGACATAACGTGGTTTTCACGCAATGGATCGATAGGCGGGTTGGTTACCTGAGCAAACTGCTGGCGGAAATAGTCATACAGGGTACGATGCTTTGAAGACAGCACGGCCATTGGGGTATCGTCACCCATTGAACCAACGGCTTCCTGACCGTCTTTACCCAGTACTTTGATAACCTGATGAATTTCTTCGTAGCTGTAGTTGAACAGCTTGTGATAGACCGCCATGGTGTCGTCGTCAAAGACGCGCTGACCAATTAGCGATGCATCCAGTTTTTCGATAGGCGTTAAACGACGGATGTGTTTTTCCAGCCACTCATGGTATGGGTGACGTTCTTTCAGATCATCGTCGATTTCAGTTGAGCGCCAGATTTTACCTGTGTAGGTGTCTACAGCAAGCATTTCACCCGGGCCAACACGGCCTTTTTCCAGTACGTCTTCTGGTTCGTAATCCCAGATACCCACTTCTGAAGCCAGGGTAATAAATCCGTTTTTGGTGACGACGTAACGAGCTGGACGTAAACCGTTACGGTCCAGGTTACAGGCTACGTGACGACCGTTGGTCATTACGATACCCGCAGGACCATCCCAAGGTTCCATGTGCATTGAGTTAAACTCGTAGAATGCACGCAGTTTAGGATCCATGGTGTCGTTGTTCTGATAGGCTGGTGGAACCAGTAAACGCATGGCGCGGAATAAATCCATACCGCCAGCCAGGAACAGTTCCAGCATGTTATCAAGTGATGAGGAGTCAGACCCTTCTGTATTTACGAATGGGGCTGCTTCTTTCAAATCAGGGATCAGTGGCGTAGCAAACTTACCGGTACGCGCCATGGCCCAGTCACGGTTACCTTTAATCGTATTGATTTCACCGTTGTGCGCAAGGAAGCGGAACGGTTGTGCCAATGGCCATTTAGGTAACGTGTTGGTAGAGAAGCGTTGGTGGAATACGCAGATGGCGCTTTTCAGCTTCTCGTCGGCCAGGTCTTTATAAAAGGCCGGCAGGTCACGAGGCATGACCAGGCCTTTATATATAGTTACCAGACCAGATAAACAGGCAACGTAGAATTCGCTGTCTTGTTCCAGACGTTTTTCAGCACGACGACGCACCATATAAAGGCGGCGTTCAAGGTCGCGCTTACGCCAGCCTGCCGGCGCATTTACGAACACTTGTTCGATTTGCGGCACGCCGGTCAGAGCCAGTTCGCCCAGCACGTCGTGGTTTACCGGCACTTCGCGCCAGCCCACTACGGTCAGAGTCTCTTTTTCCAGCTCTTCGTTTAATACGTCACGCGCTGCTTGCGCTAATGTCTCGTCCTGATTGAGGAAAATCATACCAACTGCGTATTTTTTGCTGAGCTTCCAACCGTGTTGCTCTGCAACGTGTTGGAAAAACGCATCCGGCTTTTGTAATAATAAGCCGCAGCCGTCGCCTGTTTTACCGTCAGCAGCGATACCGCCACGGTGTTGCATGCGATCAAGGCCTTCAATAGCAGTTGTTACCAGTGTGTGGCTGGCTTCGCCTGTTGTGTGGGCAATCAAACCGAATCCACAGTTATCCCGTGAATCGTTGGGATTATATAAACTCATCTCTTAACTCCTTCAACCTTTGACTGGGCAAGGTATGCGCTGTGTTTTGTGACCAGAGTCGGCCTCACAGCTGCGTTACAACGCGTTGTTTAGTGACTGAAAATAAAAGAAAAATCAGTCTGCGCTGGGTTTGTCGTTAATTATTATTGTGGATACCAGTCGTGTACCGCATTTTTATGCACTATTGCCTAGCGGGCCGTACAACATACCGGCATTGCCGATTAAAATCAATCGGAATGTGAGCGATAGCACAGCTGAAATCGTATACCATCTTTATTCTTATTAATTTTCAGTAATTTATGCTCAATTGGTGCCAATAAAAAAACGCATGTTTTTTTTGAAATGAGGCTGAGTTAGCTGCGAATATGGCCAGTCTAATTAAACTTAAGTTGCATAAATAGTCATCTATGGTGGGTAAATACCCAAATAGCATGATTGCGTTTGAATCTTTATCCTGTTTGCGCGGTAGGCATGGAGTTGGGTAATTTTTGACGCGCGAACGGCAATCAACGATTTATTGACGCTATTTTACCCTGTTTTTAGAAAATTGTAATGTTTTCGTTTTGCCTTCGCTTCCCTGAGTTATTTTCCTGTCCGGCAAGGTCTGATAGGATGGCTGCAAATTATTTCGGTATAGTATTGTTATGCATCAGGAAACGCCCAACGATTCATGGGCCATTCGATTCGCACAGTTTGTGCAGCGTTTTGGCACTATTAAGCTCAGTGTGTTGTTTGTGATTTTAACGTTGGGATTTACCGTAGGTGGGTCATACGTTATTCGACTCAGTCTCGGCAGTGAGGTTGAGCCCGATGACTTTATCAGCGCTGTGATCCTCACCATGTTATCTGCCCCCTGGGTGCTCTACTTCTTTAGTGAGCTCGTAAAGCAACTGGAGAGTTCTCGCACTAATCTGAAAGAAGTCGTAAGCCAGTTAGAGCACCTTCGGGAAGAGGATGTGTTCCTGAACCGCGAGCTGCAAAATAATATCCGTCAGTTGAACCACGAAATTGAGCAGCGCAAGCACGCTCAGGAAGAGCGTGAAACTGTCTTTAAAGAACTGGAAAAAGAAATTCAGGACAAGTCAGAGCAAGAAGCCCAGGCCCGTCATTTATCAACGCTGTTGCGGTCGATTATCGATGCCTCTCCCGACTTAATTTATTATCGCAATGAAGAAGGTCGCTTTGCAGGCTGTAACCGGGTTGCCGAGCAGATGACCGGTAAGACTGAGAAGCAATTGCTGGGATTAACGCCTCACGACGTTTACGAAGAAGATTTAGCCCGTCAGGTGGTGGCCAGCGATCACGAGGTGCTGGAAGCTAACGCCAGTATTACCGAGGAACTCTGGTTACGCTTTGCCGATGGTCGCCGTCGTTACTTTGAAATGCGCAAAGTCCCGTTCTTTGATCAGGATGGTAATCGGTTGGGGCTATTGGCGTTTGGGCGTGACATGACCGAGCGTAAGCAGGCTGAAAACGCAGCTGCCAAGGCCAGTAACGACAAGACCCGCTTTATTGCCACCATTAGCCATGAATTAAGAACCCCGCTCAACGGTATTGTTGGCCTTAGCCGTATGTTACGTGACACAGAGTTGACTCAGGAGCAGTGGGGTTGGGTGAGTACGATATACGCCAGCGCCATTACGCTGGGGAATATCTTCAACGACATTATCGACATGGACAAGCTTGAGCGCGACAAGCTGGAGCTGTCACTGAAAACGGTGTCGCTGCGCGACTTTACCGAAGAACTCAGTTCTATTATTCGCTTGTTGGCGGCAGACAAGTCGTTGGAGCTGATCACCAATATTAATGACCCGCTACCAAAACTGGTTGAAGTAGACGGCACGCGTCTGCGCCAGATTCTATGGAATATTTTGTTTAACGCGGTGAAGTTTACCCAGAAAGGGCACGTTACCCTGACGGTGTCGGCGTCGCGGCCGGATAACGATGTGTCACTGGTTACCTTCGTCATTGAAGATACCGGTGTGGGGATTCCTGACAGTGAAATAGAAAAGATCTTCGCGATGTACTATCAGGTAGACCACCCTGATCATCAGTCGGCAACGGGTACCGGCATCGGTCTGGCTATTTGTAAGCAGATGGTCGATCTGATGAAAGGCGATATTCGCGTAGAGAGCAAGCAGGGCAGAGGCACGCGCTTTACGGTTGAACTGCCACTGCAAATCTCCAAACGACCTATGCAGGTGGAACAGCTTCAGGTAACTGGCTTGAATATCCTGTTGGTTGAAGATATCGAACTAAACGTTATGGTGGCCAAGGCGCTACTTGAAAAGCTGGGTCAACACGTCGATGTGGCAATGACGGGTCAGGAGGCTATCGATAAAATTCGTGAGACCACTTACGACCTGATCTTGCTGGATATACAGTTGCCAGACATGACGGGCTTTGATGTTGCGGCTACCGTGATTGAAGAAGATCTGGTGATGCAAACGCCTATCGTGGCACTAACCGCAAATGTCATTAAAAAGCGTGAGGAATACTTGCAAAACGGCATGGACGACGTCATTGCCAAGCCGGTGAAAAAGAGCCGGGTCATCGAAGTGCTAAATTTATTGTTTGCCGAGCCAGACTCTGCGCCTCAATCCATTTCCAGTGAACAGCCCAAGTCGGATACCAGCAAGCAGTTAACCAATATTCTGGATATGGACCTACTGCAAATGCTGGTCGACACCATTGGTGAAGACATGGTGCGCGCCAGCGTAAAAGTATTCCACGAGAAAATGCCGGAATACATGGAAATATTGCAATTGAGCCTCAGTGCTGATGAAAAGTCAGAGGTCTGTGCCCAGGCGCATAAAATTAAGGGCGCTGCAGGGTCGGTAGGTTTGGCCCGCGTTCAACGCATTGCTAATCAGATCCAACAGGGTGATCACCCGGCGTGGTGGCAAAACGTTCATGATTGGGTAGAAGAATTGCAGATGGCGGTACAACAGGATATGGACACGCTGCACAACTGGTTGAACGAGCAAATGATTGATGACTAATGAATTTTTTAGTTTTCAACGTCACTAAAATAAGTCTGTAGTCGCAGTAAAGAGAATAAAGTGAAAGCATGGATGATATGTGCCTTGTTGCCAACCCTTAGCTGGGCCAGGCAAGGCCCGTTTATGGAAACCGGTGCCGGTATTGAGTACGGCGGATTTGGGGCTCAGGTAGTCTTGCCTACTCCCATCAAATCACTTGAAATGTATGTGGCAACCGGGTTTCTGGATAACCCTTCCAACGAAGAGAACAGTATCGGTGCCGGCGTAGGTGCAAATTACTTTGTGAATCGTCACGTTGCCTTCGGCCTTTACGGCGGTATTTTGGAAATCGATTCTTTCACCGATGAAACAGGCTATGTTGAGTACGACCGAAAGCTAGGCGGTTCTATTGGCGCGAAAATCTATTTCAGTGGCCAGGGAAAATCTGGCTTTGTGTTGGGGGCAACCTATAACTATTCGCCAGACGGCGACAGCTTCCCTTTTATCAGCCTAGCGTATCGCTATTGAGGTTTCCCTGAGATAGCAGGTTGGGAACATACTGACCTGCTTTCATACAATCTGCATTCGCTTCGTGGTTTTCTAAATCAATAAAAACACGATGTTGGACCAACTGTTTGGCTTCTCTAAACCACGGCTTATCATTGAGTAAGGCTTTGAATTCACCGGACTGCAACGTGCGTTCAAAGCCGGCAGTTAAGCGCTCAGCCAGAGCGGTATTGTCTTTCTTCACGTACAGTATGAAAAACACCGGATAACGCAGGGCGAAATTAGGCGCAATCGTCAACTGCGGCACATTCGCAGCTGCCATTTCTTCAGTAATTTCGGCTGCGCCGCGGGGGTAAAAATCGGCCAGACCACGCTCTACTGCGCGGTAAGCAGAAAACCGGTCTGAGGCTAACACCGTAATGCCGTTTCGTTGCAACACCATGAAGTCCCGCCACTTGGAAGACTGCACGGCAACAAATTTTTGCAGTGCGGGTAATGAGTAAACCTGAGTGATGTTATTGTCATCCTGTCTCACTACCGCAAGTCTTATCCCGAACAAGCCCGCTGTAGACGGGACAGCAATAGGTGTATAGTCCTGGTTGCGTTCACGGGTACACGTTGCCCAGGCAATATCTGCAATATCTTCATTCAGGTTACGCAGTTGGCGCTCTTCTTCTACGGGAATTTTGACGCGTACAACCTTCATTTCGCCAAAGTCTTCCTGCGTAGCTTCAATGGCAAGTTGCAGCTGTTCGTAGAGGTAATCAATGATGGCATGAGTCGTGGTAAAGGTTGGCGCCCTTAGTATTTGAGAAGCATCAGCGCTGGCACTGAAGCCAATCGCGCAGCACCACACTGCAACTATCCATTTGCGCATTGTCAACTTCCTCTAACCCCAGTCAAAAAAAGTATAGTGTATCTTTTTAAAAAGGTAGAAATTTGATTGCTATTTAATGGTGCAAAGCGCCGGTGCGGAGTATCTCTGCGTATGTTAAACCGGCGAATGTTGTGCAGGCGAGTGTTATGCTTGAAAGCGTGAATCGGACTGCGCTGCGGCTAATTCTGTTTGCAACCAATGACGGGCGGCGGTTTCATCTTCAAAAAACGCCACATTGTGACCTTCACTGCCATATATCAATTCAAACTGATACTTAGACAGCCGAGGGGCCTGAACATCGTTTAATACTACTGCAGTAGCAACACGCCCAAGCGTTAATTCATGACTGACTTGTTTCTGTAGTTTTTGAATGGCTTCCGGTACGTACACGGCTTCACCGGAAAATAAACCAAGTACTCCCCACGGGCTGCCGTAAAGGGCTTGAACTTGTTGCATAATGCTAGCGTCGGTTAATTGCAGGGATTCACTGTTCCAAGGGCCGCTGCCCGACAGCACAAGTACCCTGCCTTCAACAGCAATACTCAGAGAACCATGCATGCTAAATCGTCGAACCATAGACTCCTTCCCGACGTGATTGTCATATCCATATTGTGGAAGTGTGCATTTAATTTGCAGAAAATACCAGTAAAAGAGGTGACTGACCCATGCCCAAAGATAGCCAGCCACCCTGAGGAAGTGTTGCGTTATAGTTGTGGTGGTGGGATATGTACCCGGCCTTCCATAAGGATGCGTGCTGAGCGACTCATTACTGCCTTGGTGGCCTGCCACTTTCCGTTTACTTGTTGTGCTTGTGCGCCGACTGCCAACGTGCCGGAAGGATGCCCGAATACCACACTTTCACGGTCGATTCCGCCGGCCGCATCGTTCACCAGTGTGCCGGGGATAGCGGCTGCGGTAGCAATGGCGACAGCTGCCGTACCCATCATGGCATGGTGAAGCTTGCCCATCGACAGCGCTCTTACCAGCACATCGATATCGTCGATGCCAATGGCTTTGCCACTCGAAGAAGTGTAAGGCGCTGGCGGTGCGACAAACGCAATCTTAGGCGTATGCTGACGCACGGCTGCTTCAGACAAATCGTTGATTAAACCCATTTTAATCGCGCCATGTGCGCGCAGTGATTCAAAGCGGGCCAATGCTTCAGTGTCATTGTTGATCGCATCCTGAAGTTCAGTGCCGGTGTAGCCAATGTCGGCCGCATTTACGAAAATGGTAGGGATACCTGCGTTGATCATGGTTGCTTTGAGCGTACCGAATTCAGGTACCGTTAGCTCATCTACCAGGTTGCCGGTAGGGAACATGTCGCCTTCGCCGTCCGCCGGATCCATGAACTCGACTTTGACCTCTGCGGCTGGGAATGTGACGCCATCCAGCTCAAAATTACCGGTTTCCTGCACTTCACCATGGGTGATCGGTACGTGTACGACGATTTCTTTGCCGATATTAACTTGCCAGACCCGGACGACGGCCACGCCGTTTTGCGGGATTTTGTCGGCGTCGACCAGACCATTATTGATAGCAAACGCGCCTACTGCTGCGGTTAAGTTGCCGCAGTTGCCACTCCAGTCAACAAAAGCCTTATCGATAGCAACCTGACCGAACAGGTAATCCACATCGAAGCCGTCGCGTTCGCTCTTGCTCAGGATCACTGTTTTACTGGTGCTGGATGTAGCGCCGCCCATGCCATCGGTTTGTTTACCATAGGGGTCCGGGCTGCCAATGACGCGCAGCAACACGGCATCTCTGTATGCGCCGGGTTGTTGTGCTTCAGCGGGCAAGTCAGCAAGGTTAAAAAATACCCCTTTGCTGGTGCCACCGCGCATGTATGTGGCCGGAATTTTGATTTGCGGTGCAAATGTCATGATACATTCTCACTGTTGATGGAAAGCGCGGGGGCAGTGCCCCCACCTTGTCTTTCGTCGGGTGCTGTTAGCTGGCCTGGGCTTCCAGGAAGTCCTTAGCGAAGCGTTGCAGTACACCGCCTGCTTCGTAAATAGACACCTCTTCGGCAGTATCCAGACGGCAGGTCACCGGGACTTCAATACTTTCGCCATTGGTGCGGTTAATTACCAGTGTTAGCGTTGTACCGGGCGTTCTCTCGCCTTTCACGTCGTAGGTTTCGGTGCCGTCGAGGCCCAGCGTAATACGGTTTGTACCGGCTTTAAATTCCAGCGGCAACACACCCATACCAATCAGGTTGGTGCGGTGAATACGCTCGAAACCTTCGGCGACAATCACTTCTACACCGGCCAGACGTACGCCCTTTGCGGCCCAGTCACGTGAAGAGCCCTGACCATAGTCAGCACCGGCTACAATGATGAGCGGTTGTTTGCGTTTCATGTAGGTTTCAATGGCTTCCCACATGCGGGTTACTTTGCCTTCCGGTTCAATACGTGCCAATGAACCTTGCTTCACCTTGCCGTCTTCCTTCACCATTTCATTGAACAGTTTCGGGTTGGCCAGCGTAGCGCGCTGTGCTGTGAGGTGGTCTCCCCGGTGCGTCGCGTAGGAGTTAAAGTCTTCTTCCGGCAGTCCCATTTTGGCCAGGTATTCGCCGGCAGCACTGCTTGCCAGAATCGCGTTCGACGGCGATAAGTGATCGGTGGTGATGTTGTCGGGCAAAATCGCCAGTGGACGCATACCGGTGAGCGTGCGTTCTGCTGCCAAGGCGCCTTCCCAATAAGGCGGACGACGAATATAGGTGCTCATTTCGCGCCATTCGTACAGCGGGTCAATGTGTTCACCGTAATCGACGGATAAATCAAACATCGGCTCATAGACCTGACGGAACTGCTCGGGTTTTACCGAGGCTTTCACAACCGCATCGATTTCTTCGTCGGTTGGCCAGATGTCTTTGAGCGTGACCGGGTTGCCGTCCTGATCAAAGCCTAGCGGATCTTTTTCGATATCAACGCGCACGGTACCTGCAATGGCGTAAGCAACAACCAATGGCGGTGACGCAAGGAACGCTTGCTTGGCATACGGGTGGATACGGCCGTCGAAGTTACGGTTACCAGACAGCACGGCGGTGGCGTACAAGTCACGGTCGATGATTTCTTGCTGGATACGCGGGTCCAAAGCACCACTCATGCCGTTACAGGTAGTACAGGCAAAAGCGACCACACCGAAACCAAGCTGTTCTAAATCAGGCAGTAAACCGGACTCTTCGAGGTACATTTTTACCACTTTGGAACCGGGAGCCAGTGACGATTTAACCCAGGGCTGGCGAACCAGACCTTTGGCATTGGCGTTACGAGCCAGCAAGCCGGCCGCAATGACGTTGCGCGGGTTACTGGTGTTGGTACAGCTGGTGATGGCGGCAATGATCACCGCACCGTCTGGCATCAGGCCTTCCTGTTTTTCAAAGCGGCCTGCAATACCGCGCGCTGCCAGGTCACTGGTGGGCAAGCGGGCGTGCGGGTTAGACGGACCTGCCATATTACGGGTTACAGAAGACAAATCGAAGGTCAGTACACGCTCGTATTCTGCACCTGTTAAGGTGTCGGCCCACAGACCCGCTTGTTTAGCGTAGGTTTCTACCAGTTTAACTTGTTCTGCATCGCGGCCCGTTAACGTCAGGTAGTCCAGGGTTTGCTGGTCAATGTAGAACATCGCCGCCGTTGCGCCGTATTCTGGCGTCATGTTGGAAATGGTTGCACGATCACCTAACGTCAGGTGAGCTGCACCTTCACCGTAGAATTCCAGGTAAGCTGAGACAACGCGTTCTTTGCGTAAGAATTCAGTAAGGGCCAACACGATGTCTGTAGCGGTAATACCGGGTTGGGGTTTACCGGTTAACTCAACACCTACGATGTCTGGCAGGCGCATGTATGACGCGCGGCCTAGCATTACGCTTTCAGCTTCAAGACCGCCTACACCCACGGCAATAACGCCCAGGGCATCAACATGAGGGGTATGGCTGTCGGTGCCTACCAGTGTATCCGGGAAGGCCACGCCGTCTTTGGCGTGTACCACCGGTGACATTTTTTCCAGGTTGATTTGGTGCATAATGCCGTTGCCTGGTGGTATTACGTCAACGTTTTTAAACGCCGTTTTGGTCCAGTTAATAAAGTGGAAGCGGTCATCGTTACGACGGTCTTCAATGGCGCGGTTCTTTTCAAAAGCCTCTGGTTCGAAGCCAGCGTGCTCAACGGCCAGTGAGTGGTCCACGATTAACTGTGTCGGGACGACCGGGTTGACCTTGGACGGGTCACCACCTTGCTGGGCAATAGCGTCACGTAAACCGGCCAAGTCTACCAGCGCGGTCTGGCCCAGAATGTCATGACACACCACCCGGGCAGGAAACCACGGGAAGTCCAGATCGCGTTTGCGATCGATAAGCTGGATCAGTGAGTCCCGCAGTGTTTCAGGCGGGCAGCGGCGAACTAAGTTTTCGGCGTGAACGCGAGAGGTGTAGGGCAGCGTATCAAAGGCGCCGGGTTTGATGGCGTCAACCGCTTCCCTGGCGTCGAAAAAATCTAAAGTTGTGCCTGTCAGGTTCTTTCTGTATTGGGTATTCATGAGGGTTCCACACGGTCTGGGAAGGACCGCTTCGACGGTATGAAGCGGCCATTCTGTGATATTAACGCTTACGCGCGCTCAGCAATGGGCGTTACTGCGCGCAGATCTTCACCGGTATATTCTGCAGATGGGCGAATAATACGGTTGTCAGCGCGTTGTTCCATCACGTGAGCGGCCCAGCCAGTCAGTCGTGACATCACGAAAATAGGCGTGAACAGTTTGGTTGGGATGCCCATGAAATGGTAAGCCGATGCATGGAAAAAGTCGGCGTTGCAGAACAGTTTCTTCTCGCGCCACATGACTTCTTCGCAACGGACAGAAACCGGATAAAGCACCTCGTCGCCCACGTCTTTTGCCAGTTTTTCAGACCAGCCTTTGATGATTTCGTTACGCGGATCGGATTCGGAGTAAATGGCGTGGCCAAAGCCCATGATTTTCTCTTTGCGCGCCAGTTTGCCCATCATTTCTTCTTCAGCGTGATCAGCCGAGGTAAAGCCTTCGATCATTTCCATGGCGGCTTCGTTGGCACCACCGTGAAGCGGGCCGCGCAGAGAGCCAATCGCACCAGTAATGCACGAGTGCATATCTGAAAGCGTTGAGGCGCAGACGCGCGCAGTGAACGTAGAGGCATTAAACTCGTGCTCTGCGTACAGAATTAACGACACGTGCATAACCTGTTCGTGCAACTCATTGGGTTTTTCACCGTGCAATAAGTGCAGGAAGTGCGCGCCAATAGAATCATCGTCAGTTTCAACGTCTACTTTTACGCCGTCGTGTGAGAAGCGATACCAGTAGCAAATGATACTCGGGAAACAAGCCAGCATGCGGTCAGTAACAGCGTCTTGCTCGCTGAAGTCTTTTTCCATTTCAAGGTTGCCCAGCATAGAGCAACCAGTGCGCAGTACGTCCATTGGGTGAGCGTCAGCCGGAATGCGCTCCAATACATCTTTTAGTGCTTGTGGCAAACCACGCATGCTTTTCAGCTTGGTTTTGTATGCATCGAGTTCCTGTTGGTTAGGCAGCTTGCCTTTTAAAATGAGATAGGCAACTTCTTCGAACTGGCAGTTGTTAGCAAGGTCTTTAACGTCGTAACCACGATAGGTCAGGCCTGAGCCTGAAACACCTACGGTTGAAAGGGCGGTCTTACCTGCAACCTGGCCGCGTAAACCTGCGCCACTTAGAGCTTTAGCCATTGTTTATCTCCTCGTTAATTTTTTTGTAGGGTACAGCGTGTCAGCCAGCAGGCGGATTGTGTTTAATCCTTGTTGGGCAATGCTGGCTGGCATCATTATTTGTTTTTACCTTCGGCGAACAAGGCATCGAGCTTTTGTTCGTAATCGTGGTAGCCAAGGTAATCATAGAGTTCCATGCGTGTTTGCATCATGTCGACGACCGCTTTTTGGTCACCGTCATTCAGGATAGTCTGGTATACCATTTCTGCCGCTTTGTTCATGGCTCGGAATGCACTCAGTGGGTATAGCACCATCGCAGCTCCCCATTCACCGAGCTGATCTTTGTTCCACAGCTCGGTCTGACCAAACTCGGTAATGTTGGCAAGAATCGGCACATCCAGTGCGTCTGCGAATGCGCGGTAGTGTTCTTCGGTTTTCACTGCTTCGGCGAAAATACCGTCTGCGCCTGCTGCTACATAGGCTTTGGCGCGCTCGATAGCTTTTTCCAGCCCTTCCTGTGCAAAAGCGTCGGTGCGGGCCATGATAAAGAAGTCAGGATCGGTGCGTGCGTCGACGGCCGCTTTGATGCGATCGACCATCTCTTCGGTAGAGACGATTTCTTTATTGGGGCGGTGACCACAACGCTTCTGAGCCACCTGGTCTTCCATGTGCACGGCCGCAGCGCCGGCCTTTTCCATATCTTTAATGGTTTTGGCGATGTTAAATGCGCCGCCCCAGCCGGTGTCGATATCTACTAGTAATGGCAAGTCACAGGCAGAGGTTATGCGCTGCACATCGGCAATCACGTCGTTCAGTGACGTCATGCCTAAATCCGGTAGTCCGTAGGACGCGTTGGCAACGCCGCCGCCCGACAGGTAAATGGCCTGATGCCCAATGCGTTTTGCCATCATGGCACTGTAGGCGTTGATGGTACCTACGATTTGCAATGGCTTGTTGTCGGCCAGTGCTTGTCGAAATTTTTTGCCTGCGCTCATCTATCGTTCTCCGGAATTTAGGATTGAAGCAACTTGCGTTCAATGTTGTTTTTTGAATACAAAATGTGGCGGCGCATCAGCATTTCTGCCAACTCTTCATCGCGATTGGCGATGGCCTGCACAACATGTTTGTGTTCGTCGAAGGCCGTGGTAACCCGTGGGCCTGCCATACCTAACTGCACCCGATACATGCGGATCAGGTGGTAAATACCGTTTACCAGTACTTCAATAAGGTGTTGATTTTTGCTGCCAAGAATAATGCGATAGTGGAAATCCAGATCGCCGGCTTCCTGGTAGTAGCTGTTGCCGTCTTTGACGGTTTGAAAATGGTTGTCTAACAGAGCGGTAAGGTCGGCGATTTCTTCGTCTGACATATTTTTTGCGGCAAGTCTGGCGGCCATGCCTTCCAGCGCTTCGCGAACCTGATACAACTGAATCAGCCCGTCTGGTGTCAGCGAGACCACCCGGGCTCCCACGTTCGCACGTCGCTCGACGAGGTGGCAGGCTTCAAGACGGTTAATGGCTTCGCGGATAACAGCCCGACTTACCTGATATTTTGTCGACAGTTCAGTTTCACTGAGTTTACTGCCGGCAGGAATGTCTCCCTCTACGATATCGCTTCGAAGCTGGAAAAAGGTCTTATCGGCGTTGGTTACCGCTTGTTCTGTTATCACCGCAATACTCACAAAATCACTCTGCTAATACGAGGAATGTCGACAATATAGTCAACTTGTAACGTTCGGTCAACCCGGATTGGCTTGGATTGTCGACAAAGTCAATGTTCTGATGCATCTGGTTTAGACTGTTAAAAACCGGAAAACAGGTCAGAAAGGCGGCCACTAGGGCGTTTAAGGAGTATAACGAAGAGTTTGAAGAGAATTCGGTGGTACCACCAAAGTATTAGGCAGTGTCTACAACAGACACTGCCAGGTGAGAGGTAATAGCAAGATCAGAATTCGTTGCTTAGTATGGTTTGAACCAGCACATTCTGTTCGTTCTCGCATTCCTCTGCAACGCCGCAATTTACGAAAACGGTAATTGAGGTGTCATTGTGAGGGATATACAGGTTGGTTGTGGCGTATCCCGGCTCGTCGCCACCATGGTGGTAAACGGGGTAGCCGTTGATGATGTCTTTCATCATGCCCATACCGTAATAGACATCGTCACCGATGTCAGTCAGGTTGTCGTCGCCAATCATTAATTCGCGAATCGAGGAAGAAACAATCGTGTCATCCGTTGCTACGGCGCGCAGCAATAAGGTCATGTCTTCCACCGTCGACACCAGGGGCGCATCGGCTACGCCAATATTCTCGTAGGCTACTTTGGTGTTTAGCACTTCGCCGTTGAGATTAAAGTACCCTGAAATAATAGTACCGAGCGCTTTCTCGACGCCATTGTAGTAGCTGTTGTTCATGCCAAGGGGAATGAGCACGCGGTTTCTTAAAGCGCCAGCGTGGTGTTCACCCAGTACGCTGTCCAGAATCAGGCCGGTTAGCAAATAGCCACTGTTAGAATAGTTAAAACCGGTGCCCGGGGCGAAGTCGCCTGCCTTGTCGATGGAAAATGCCAGTGCGTAAGCGTCGGTCTTCAGTGTACCAGGGTCTGACATAATAGCCTCAAACCAGGCTTCAGCGGTATCTGGCGCAAGGTAATCATGCACGCCCGCGGTATGTGTGAGTAATTGGCGTAGTGTGATGTCGGTGCCATATTCAATGCGCTCAACTAATTCATTGGCTAACCAGGTATCCAGAGTGTCATCGATATCCAGTAAGCCGTCTTCGTACAGCATAAGTGCAAGTAAGGCCGTGGCTTTCTTTCCGGCACTGCCCACAGGCATTTGCGCGTCGACCTGCATTGGTGATTGCGAGGCAATGTCACTTAGACCTGCTGCAAGCAGCACCGTTTTTTCCGGACTGTCGATATGCAGAACAATGCCAGGCATAACATCGGAAACCGAATCATTCAGCAGCGCCTGGTAATCCAGCGGCGCGGGTTGAGGTGGAGGGATGTTAGTTTGTTGTTTAGACGAGCCTCCCCCACAAGCGCTCAGGCCGAGCAGACAAACTGAAGTAACGGCAAGGTTTGTGATAGTGCGATACATGGTGCGATCCTTTTCGTGGCAATGCCATCGCGCATTGCATATGAGTAATAAGTGCTGACAACACGAACAGGATATGAAGCGCAGGGTAAAACAAAGGTGAAAAAGCGTGGACGATGCGATTGGTATAAGTGCGGCATTTAGCGGGACTTGCTAATAAAAAAGCCTGCGCGTTGCAGGCTTTCGGATATGAGTGAATAAGCAGTGTCAGTTAATGGGCTTACTGATAAATCTCGAATGCTCTAATAACCCTGGCCACACCGTCTACATGGCGGGCAATTTCCACCGCGGCCGTGGCTTCCTGGTTAGTGACCAGGCCCATTAAAAACACCTCGGAGTCTTCAACAATAATGCTGATCTGAGAAGTGGGAACTTTGTCTGACGCCAGTATCTTGGTGCGGATTTTGGTGGCTAACCAGCGATCGTACAACACGGTTGAGCCTGCGATTGGCTCGCCCACCCGGGCCTGGTTGTGGATCTTCTGGATATAGCGAATGCTCTTAACCAGAGATTCAGCTTCCGCAATGGCCTGTTGATCAGGCGCCTGACCGGTTATGAGTGCAACGCGATTGTACACCGTTACCTCTATATTGGCGTTTTCACGCAGGTTGTCGCTTTCGCTGATCAATTTTGAGGCTTTGCTTTCGGCATTCATGTCATCCAGCTGGGTACCCGCTGTGCGGCGGTCTACCGAAACGGATACCGCCGTTGCACTTACGGCACCGACAGCGACAACTGCACAGCCGTTCAACTGGCCAAGCAGTAACACCGAACCAAACGCCAAAAGTAAGCGTTTGGCTTGTTGCTTATTACATATCGTCGAAATCATGGGCTGGGAATAAACTGTCGTCAATACACTCGCATAAACAGTGAATCGCCAGAAGGTGCACTTCCTGTATGCGCGCGGTTCGGTTAGAAGGGACGCGAATTTCCACGTCGTGTTCACTCAAAAAGCCGGCCATTTCTCCGCCGTCTTTGCCGGTTAAGGCCACTATTGTCATATCTCGGGACAGAGCGGCTTCCATCGCGTTAATGACATTTCGCGAGTTTCCGCTGGTGGATATGGCCAACAAAATGTCACCGGGCTGGCCCAACGCTCTGACTTGTTTGGAAAAAACCTCGTCATAGCTGTAATCATTTGAGATTGAAGTCAGTGTTGACGTATCGGTTGAAAGTGCAATAGCCGGTAAGCTCGGGCGATCTCGCTCGAAGCGGTTAAGCATTTCGGAAGAGAAGTGCTGTGCATCACCCGCCGAGCCGCCATTGCCACAGCTCAGAATTTTGTGCCCGTGAATAAGGGCTTCCACCATCATGTTGGCAGCTTTTTCAATGGCCGCCGGTAACATTTCCGAGGCAGCGATTTTAGTTTGAATACTTTCAGTAAAATTGGCTTTTATATTTTCAATCATTGGTTTGCAAAGGTCTAAGTGAAATACAACAACACGATGTGTCAGACACCAATGTTCTTAATCCAGTTCACTTTTTTGTTATCGATTACAAGAGCGTCCAGCCGCATTGGCGCCATGGACGGATTTACGCCATTATCACTTAAATAGCGCTGAAAGGCAGCACCCATTCTGCGGATTTTTGCCGGGCTGATGGTTTCTGCGGCGCTGCCATAATGGCTTTTGCTGCGAAATTTCACTTCAACGCAAACCCAGGTTTCTTTGTCGCGCATGATCAGGTCAAGCTCGCCGCCACGGAAATACACGTTCTTGGCTACAAGCGTCAGCCCTTGCTGTTGGAGGTATGCACAGGCACGAGATTCCTGAACAAACCCAATCAGCCGGGCCGTCTTCATTGTGTGCCGACTACCTGTATGGTTTCCTGGTTCACGACTGCTTCAGGCAATGTGCGAACCACTTCGCGTTGGCCGTTAATTTTGAGGGTGCCCGTCAGGCCTTGGTATTCCAACTGCGGCAACCAAACCATCTGACCCAGTCGTGGCAGAATATTGTAGGCATCTACTCCGAAGGCAAATAAGCGCTGCAAGCTGGTAGGACGCTGGGGCCATAACTCGCGGGTTAAGTTAGCCAGGTGTGGCTCAGGGTTGGTCGGCAACACCCAGGGCATATCCAGAAAGTGCAGGTTTTGCAGATCCCGCCATTGATTACGAGACTGGGTATAGTCAACCGAGCGGGATGTGGCATATACCGGCACCGATTCGCCACTGAAAGGGCTGATACTGGCTTCGATAACCGGGTTGAGTAACTCAGTTTGTTCCGGAGAGGCAAATACCACTATCGCGTCAATATCGAGTCGGTTGCGGGGCAGGTTGTATAACTCTACATCCACAAAACTTTGAATTTCCTTAATGCGTTCTTTACTTTGCGCGACGTCTAGTGCTTCCTGAATGCCATCGCGCAAACCGGCGTTGTCCGTGTAGGTGACCAGGGTAGGGGCACTGTGTTGATGACTCGCCAGGCCCGCAGTGAGCTTTTGCCATTGGCTTATAAAGGCCTCTTGCATGCGTTGATGAAGCGAGTGCTCCGATGCCACCAGGATGGGCGCTGATTTACCTTGTTCGAATACCTGATTAGCTAACTGCCGCGCTTCATCTTCAGGTGCCAGCGCATAGAAAATCTGTATGCCAAACGATGATGGCTGAAGTTCGTCCTGTTGCTCGTCCGCTGACAACAATAGCGGTGCTGGCGTCGTGTCGGGGCGGTTGAGTGCAAGCATTTTGACTTTAGGTGACAACAACGGCAGCAACGCGTCGACATTTTCTTTCAGCAGCGGGCCAATCACCCAATCTGCTTCAGACGCTATGTTTGCCATTGCTTCGGGCGTGGTGATGTTGGTGTCGATAAATTGTAACTGGGGGATCTGATTCGCACTTCGTGCGCTCTGGTCGTTGAAATACGCCGCCAGAATGCCTTCTTTTATGGTCATGCCCGTCGCTTGCAGGCGACCACTTAAAGGCAGAAAGACCACCACGTTGTCGCGCTTAACGGGCGCTAGATCGGTAACCTTGGTAAGCGATTCCGGCCAGTAGGTAACCAGCGGATGGCCACGATAAACTTGTCTGAACTGAATGAGTTGCTGAATTAACTGAGACTGATCGAACCCATTTTCCCGCACTAATTGCTTCAGGGCCACAAACGGTGCGACTTCGGTCAGGCGGGCGATACCCACTTCATCCTGTTCCGAGGCGTGGTTTACCCATTCCCAGGTTTGTGCAATGACATCGGGTGTAATGTCTGTGCTCTTTAACAGCGCATTGGCGGCCTGTAGCCACTGACCCAGACGGGCATACTGCTGTGCTTTTAGTGCAAACTGTTGACGGCGAAGCGCGTCGTCTGACAGGTTGCCGTTTAACAACGTTAAAACCTGTTCACTGCTGACTTTGGGATCGTCCGCGTATTGTTGCGCTAACAGCAGGTTATAGCGCGCTTTCAGATTTGTAGGTAACGGGGTATGACGCAGTGAATACAGGACCTGCTGAGATTTGACGGGCTCACCTGATGATTGCCATTGCTGAGCGGCCTGGATGAGATATTCCAGCGAATTGCGGTTGTCACCGTCGGATTGCCACTGCTGCTGAGCCAGTTCAATCAAGGCTTCCGGGCTCAATGGCTGTTCACTGACTTCCCGTTGCGTCACTGTCTCTGTAGGCGCAGTTCGTGTTGGGGTAAAAGGGGTGGTGGGCGTAGAGCCACAGCCACTTAATACCAGTAGTGTACCGGTAACCAACAATATCGAAGTACTCAATCGAACCATAATCATCCTGCAAATGTTCATTGATGTATCCGCCAGGCGGATCGCTAGGACCTCAGTGTAACTGACTCGTCTGCAAAATCTAAGCAATATTGGTAAATCCGGCCTTATGTTCAGGGTATTTCGCAGCAATGGTTAGCGTGTGGTTTTAACCTGTGTCGCATCAGGGTATATTACGCGCAGTTTTCAGTGCGGAATACACTCATGAGTTCAGCCTCTCTTTACATTGTGCCTACCCCCATCGGTAACCTTCAGGACATCACGCAACGTGCTATCGATGTTTTGTCATCGGTCGTGTGGATTGCGGCAGAGGATACCCGGCACAGTGCAAAGCTGTTTCAGCACTTAGGTATTCAGGCCAAAACACTGTCGTTACACGACCACAATGAAGACAAACGCAGTCAGATGCTGTGCCAGAAGATACTGAACGGTGAGTCTGTTGCCTTGATCAGTGACGCGGGCACCCCGCTGATTAGCGATCCCGGCTATAAGCTCGTGAGTCGGTGTCGTGAGCAAGGTATTAATGTTATTGCACTACCCGGTCCGTGTGCTGCCATAACTGCGCTGAGCGCCTCAGGTCTGGCAACGGATAAGTTCATTTTTGAAGGTTTTTTACCGGTAAAAACCGTTGCTCGCCAACACGCTCTGGAAGCACTGATATCACGCCCTCATACCACGGTGTTCTACGAAGCCCCGCGCCGGATTCTGGATACTATTAACGATGTTAAGGCGGTATTGGGTAACGAGCGTCAGATTGTGCTGGCCAAAGAGCTGACAAAGACTTTCGAGCGTTATATTAGTGGTAGCGCTGAAAATGTGATTGAGTGGCTTACTGAAGACCCTGCGCATCAAAAAGGGGAGTTTGTGCTGATGATCGATGGGGTGCAGGTCGATCAAAATGATATCCCCGAGGACGCCATGGCACTGCTCAAGCGTCTCAAATCTGACCTTCCACTAAAAAAAGCAGCTGCTATTGTCGCAGATCATTATCAGCTCAAGAAAAACGCTTTGTACCAGGCGGGATTGGACCTAGAATAATTCAAAACGCATGCACGTTGTCACGGGCGTGTCGCTAATAATATTGTCACCCTATAGCCTTATTTTAACTGACTCTACTGCGTTAGCGTTTTGCGCTTTGCGGTGGGTTCGGTTTGGTATTCTCTTTCAGGTCACGTTGATTTCGGGGTCTTTCCCAGGGAGAGTTTTTCATGCGCGAAAAGCAGCTATCCATAGATATTGAACGCGGTAACTGGCTGGTGGATGTGATTGATGAGCACATCGATGACGGGATTTATGAGCTGGTTTCACCGGTGAAAAGTACGACGTTGCACCTTCATGACGACCATATCTATGGTTTTCAGTACAGCATTGTGGGTAAAACAAATTCGCCCTTTACCATTAAATTAAATGATGAAGTGTTGGCGGAAGGCAAGATTGGTGACAGCGGTATTAAGCGGGGCAGAGGGATTTTGTAAAAAAATGGGCAGCGGTTGGCTGCCCATTGTCTGTCTTTAAGACAACTTGCCTTTAAAGTCGCTGTAGTCGAACTGGCGAACTAATTCAAAGGTATCGTCGCTACGCAGAATACCGATTGACGGGTGTTCCACACCATTAAAGAACGTGGTCTTCACCATGGTGTAGTGCATCATGTCTTCAAACTGCAAGCGATCACCGATGTTTAACGGCTCATCAAAGCTGTACACATCAATTACGTCACCGGCCAGGCATGAGTTACCGCCCAGTTTGTAATCATATGCTTTGTCGCCTGGCATGGCGGCGTTTAAAATTGCCGGGCGGTAGGGCATTTCCAGCACGTCCGGCATATGCGCGGTGGCAGAAATATCCAGAATCGCAATCTTGCCTTCGTTTTCGACGATGTCGACGACTTCGGCAATCAACGGACCGGTTTGCCACGCTACTGCTGAGCCCGGCTCCAAAATTACGTCCAGATGCGGATAGCGTGATTTGAAGTCTTTCAGCGTGTTGATCAGATGATCAACGTCGTACCCGGCGCGGGTCATTAAATGCCCACCACCCAGATTTAGCCACTTGAGTTGACCGAACCATTTACCAAAGCGAGTTTCCAGTGCTTTAAGCGTACGCTCGGTTGCAAACGAATCACACTCACACAGGTTGTGGCAGTGAAAGCCTTCAATGCCGCTCAGGTCAACGCCTTCCAGCTCCGCGGCGCGAATACCGAGGCGAGAGCCTGGTGCTGCCGGGTCATATAAAGGCGTTTCTGCTTCCTGATGCTCCGGATTGACCCGCAAACCTTGAGACACCCCTGGAAGTTGGTCCTGATAGCGTTGCCACTGGCCCAGACTGTTGAACGAAATATGGTTAACCAGTTTTGCCAGCTCCACCATATCCTGAGGTTTGTATGCAGGTGAAAAAGCATGCACTTCTTTGCCCATTTCACTGGCGAGCTTGGCTTCCCATACTGAACTGGCAGTTGCGCCGTGCAGATAGGGTTTTATGATGTCGAAGCTCGACCACATGGAAAAGCCTTTCAGGGCCAGAATGATGCGCGCGCCAGACTCATTCTGCACGCGTTTCATAAGCTCGAGGTTGCGCACCAGCTTCGCTTCTTCCAGCACATAGCAGGGTGAAGGGATATCGGTACGCTGGGTTAAATCAGTCAAGGCTGCTCTCCGGGATTATTTAGCAAACGGACTGCTGTCACATTCCAGTACATGCCATGGCAGGCCGTGCTTGTTCAGCTCGTCCATGAATGGGTCTGGATCGAATTGTTCCATGTTCCACACGCCTGGCTTATGCCATTTGCCTTGCAACATCATCATCGCACCAATCATGGCTGGCACACCCGTTGTGTAAGACACTGCCTGAGCGCCTACTTCTTCGTTACACACTGCGTGGTCACAGTTGTTGTAGATGAAGATGGTCTTTTCTTTGCCGTCTTTCACTCCGGTAATATAAGTACCGATACAGGTCATGCCGGTGTAGCCTTCAGCCAGTGAACCCGGGTTGGGTAATACGGCTTTCAGGAACTCCAGAGGGACGATTTTCTGACCCTGGAATTCAACGGGCTCGATGCTGGTCATGCCAATGCCTTCCAGCACGCGCAGGTGGTTCAGGTAGGCATCGCCGAAAGTCATCCAGAAACGCGCGCGTTTCAACGTTGGGAAGTGCTTAACAATGGATTCCAGTTCTTCGTGGAACATCAGGTATGACGCACGCACACCAATGTTCTGGTAGTCCAGATCTTCGCGTACGCTCAATGGATCCGTTTCTTTCCATTCGCCGTTTTCCCAGAAACGACCGCGCTGGGTGATCTCGCGAATGTTGATTTCAGGGTTAAAGTTAGTTGCAAACGCCTGACCGTGATCACCGCCATTACAATCTACGATATCCAGGTAGTGGATTTCGTCGAAGTAGTGCTTGGCGGCGTAGGCTGTGTAAACGTTAGTTACACCTGGATCGAAGCCACTGCCCAGCAGCGCCATAATGCCTGCATCTTTGAATTTGTCCTGATACGCCCACTGCCAGCTGTATTCGAATTTAGCTTCGTCTTTTGGCTCGTAGTTCGCGGTATCCAGGTAGTCTGTTTTGGTTGCTAAACACGCGTCCATAATAGGCAGATCCTGGTACGGTAGTGCCAGGTTAACCACCAGGTCAGGCTTTACTTCATTAATTAACGCTTCAACGGCTTTCGCGTCGTCTGCGTCAACTGCAAATACGCCTTTTACGCGGTCTGCGCCAACTTCCTGTTGCAGCGCTTCACATTTTGAAACGGTGCGGCTGGCCAGGTAAATTTCGTCAAAATACTCTGGTAAACGGGCACATTTTTTTATGGTTACTGTCGCGACGCCACCGGCACCAATAATCAAAACACGAGACATATCTTTATCCCTTTTATGATGGAGGTAAATTTGGGGTGAATGCTATCAGACAGTTGAATTTTGGCAAGCAAAGTCGTGTGTCTGTGGCGATAAAGTTAACAGCTGATTTTGACAGCTATTTTTCAATTAACGGAGGCGCCAGAATAATGCGTTGGTTACTCCGGTAATAAGGGTATACCACCGAGCGTTCGGGTTTATTTGGTTCACATAACGTTATAACAATAGCATCTTGTGCCTGTTTGTCGTTGATTTCAATTTGAGCGGCATAAACCAGTGTGGCATAAGCGTCGTTGTCGGTGATGTTGTCGATAATGCGCCACTGCAAATGCTCAAGCAATTGCATTTCGCCCGGGTTTTCAACACCGTGATCGTCGGAAAACAAACAGCCAATGCGACCATTTTCATAAATAGCCGCAAAAGGGTAAAACGAATTTTCCATACGCAGCAGCACTTTGCACAGTACCAAAGCCCGATCAATCAGTAACTGACTGGGGCGTGAAAAGCCGGTATGAACATCGCTCATGAAATCTCCTGTCGTTATGCTTGTGAGGTTGTAGTAAAAACGCCTGTCATGCTTCAACAGATCATTCAACCTTCGTTGAACGCGCTCCCTGTAGCCCCCCTGTATGCAACACCAGAATTCGCGAGCCTTGCGCAAAAAAGTGTGACGCCAGCAGGCTTTTTAACGCAAAAAACACTTTTCCACTGTACACGGGCTCCAGAGGAAGCGGATGCTGTTCGCTTACTGATTGAATCAGAGTCAGTAAGGGCGCTGATGTCTTTGCATAACCCCCGTGATGAAAGTCATGCTCAATATGCCAGTTGTCTGTTCTGGCGGGTAAAAATTGTTCAACGAGAGACTCAAGATAACCAACCCCTTTCAGAACTGCAATACCCATCGCCCGTTGTTGTGGTTTCAAAGCGGTAATTAGTCCGGCCAGCGTGGCGCCGCTGGCAACCGGGCATATAACCACATCAAAATTGTGTTCGGTTTCTGTGATTACCGACTGCACGCCGGTCAGGGCGGCCTGCTGGCTGCCTCCTTCAGGAATCAGGGTTGTGTCAGGATGCGCAAGGCGAAGTTGATTTAGGTAATCGTGGTCGTGGCGCTGGCTGTATTCAATGCGATTGACGTAACGGATCCGGGTACCCCAGTTGATGAGGTCACGCAACATGGGCGTTGGATTGGCAGAGTAATCTCCGCGCACAACGGCAGTAAACGGAATATTCAATTGATGACAGCAATAACCGAGTGCATGCAGGTGATTCGAAAAGCCGCCGCCAAAACTCAGTATGGCGTTTGGCAGCGTGGCCGGGCCTGAAAACACACCGCTTAATTTTCGCCATTTATTGCCAGACACCACCGGGTGCATCTGGTCGTCGCGTTTAATGTGAATCGACACCCGTTCTGCCCCAGGCCAGTCTGGTGAGAATGACTGTAACGGAGTGGGAAGTTTGATCCCCAGTTTTTGCGCTACATTAAAATGGTTGCTCATGGGAACAGGACAACGTCGACAGCGGGGTTCAGAGTGATCATTTTACAGGTGCGGCAGGTATAAAAGGCACAGTGTAATTCCATTGGTCGGTAATGTGAAATCAATGAAGTTAATAGCAAAGAAAGCGTGGCAATCGGGCTTGCAGATTAGCGCCGCATTGTTGTTCGTCATAGCGCTGGGTACAGAAGCGAGGAGTGAGTCTTTGGTAAGTCCTTTTATCGATGCCGAAGTACCCGGCGCAGAGCCAGTGGGGTCCGGCCGTTTTTCAGTGTTGTTCTGGGATGTGTATGACGCCACCTTGTTTGCCCCTGAGGGCAAATGGCAAGCCAATTCGCCCTATGCGTTGTCGCTCACTTATCTGCGTGACTTTGACGGTGAGGACATTGCGTCACGTTCCGTTAAGGAAATGCGCAGACAGTCTGGTGTGAGTCGCGCCGACTTAGACCGTTGGCTACCGCTGATGCGCGATCTGTTTCCGGATGTGACCAGCGGTGACACGCTGACCGGTGTATATCTGGACAATGGTAGCGCGCGTTTTTATCTCAATGGCTCGTTGCTTGGTGATATCGAAGCGCCGGGGTTTGCGTCACGGTTTTTTGCAATTTGGTTAGGGGAGCAAACCAGCGAACCTGAGTTCAGGAACAAGTTATTAGCAGGAGTAGCAAAGTAATGCGGTATTTAGGATTACTATTATTATGCATTGTTGTGGCGGGTTGCAGTGTGTCCATCGACGGAGAGACATACAAACAACACACACCGTCATTTTCGTTAGAGCGTTTTTTCAATGGTGATGTAAAAGCTTGGGGGATTGTACAAAACCGGTCCGGCGAGGTGGTACAGCGATTCACGGTTGATATTGTCGGTAGCATGGACGGCAACGTATTGGTGTTAGACGAGCGTTTTACTTACTCGCTGGGGGAAGGGCCTGAATCAAGGATTTGGAGGATTACGCCAGAGGCAGACGGCACCTATACCGGCCTAGCTTCTGATATCCTCGACGTGGCCAAAGGCAAGCCATACGGTAATGCTTTCAATTTTACCTATTCCATGGACCTGCCTGTTGATGACACCACGTACACAGTTGTGTTTGACGATTGGTTCTGGGCGCTGGACAATGACACACTGATGAACCGCTCGTACATTAAAAAGTTTGGGTTGGTCATGGCCGAAGTTACTATTTTTATGCAACGCCAATAGCCGCTGCGCTAACAGCCTGAAGGAGGGAATCTGATGACGTTATATGTAAGTTGTTTGTTGCTCGTCTGTATTATGCCATTTCTGGCTAAAATACCGCTGGCGGTGGCAATGCATCGGCATGGCGGTTACGACAACGCGTTACCCCGGGAACAGCAACAGTCGCTCAAGGGCTTTGGGGCAAGGGCAAATGCTGCGCATTACAATTGCTTTGAAGCCATCACCTATTTCGCCCCAGCCGCGTTGGTTGTGCTGGCGACTTCGTCTGTTGGCGCCACCCACATCGCATTAGCACTGAGCTTTGTTGCATGCCGGATTCTGTATTTATTTTGCTACTGGTATGCGTGGAATACGCTTCGAAGTTTGGCTTTTGTTGTAGGGTTGGCGATCAGTATTGCGTTGTTTATTACTGCAATGTAGGTACCCGTTTCAGCTTATAGCTACACTTCAGCAATACTTTTTTCCAGACACGTTTACTCAGCCCATGGCGCCTGCCATGGGTGAGTAACGTAGGGTGTTTGATTCATTGTCGAGATGCTGTAGTTCGATGGTTCGGCACTACGACAATTCATCACTCGTTTTCGCGTCGTTATTGGTTGAAGCAGACGTAGTTGGGGTTGATTGCGCGAGTCTGTCCGGGTGGCGGCTGAACCGACGGGATTGTGGGTAAGGTGTGAAGTTATGAATTTCCCCTTTAGATGTTTCTTTCTGCACGCGGCGCCAGTATTCGGAGGTCATCAGGTCGCCGTGTTTGGCTTTCAGCATTTCTTTGAATGGTCGCTTACCCACAATAAAGTGCTCGAATTGCTCCGGGAAAACATCACTTGGTGCAACAGACAAGGTATCAAGGGCGTAAGGATCGTCTGACTTCGGAATATCACGGAAGTTACGCTCGCTCATCAAACAAATTTCATCGTAGTCATAAAATATGACCCTGCCGTGACGGGTGATGCCAAAATTCTTATGCAGCATGTCGCCGGGGAAGATGTTAGCCATGGCTATTTGTTTAATACAGGTGCCGAGCTCGTCAATCGCATTTTCTAATTTCTGTGGGTCGGTTTCCTGTTGTAGGAACAGGTTGAGCGGCGTCATTTTTCGCTCGATATACAAGTGCTTTATCACCAGTTCATCACCGCTGATGCTGACACTGGACGCGCAGGTTTCCTGCAGTTCGGCCAATAAATCAGGGTGTACCCGGTGCAGCGGGAAACGAAAATTCACGTATTCGTGCGTATCTGCCATACGTCCGACCCGGTCAGACATTTTTACCAGCCGATAGCGATCGATAACGTGTTCGCGGGTGATTTTTTTGCTTTCAGCAAACTCGTCTTTAATGATCTTAAACACCACACCGTAAGAAGGCAGGTGAAACACCATCATCACTAAACCGCGAATACCCGGCGCGATTTCGAAGGCGTCGTCAGATTTGTCCATGTGTTGTAAAAAGTTGCGGTAAAACACCGTTTTGCCATGTTTGTAGTGGCCCAGGGCAATATACAATTCGAACACTTTTTTGTTGGGCATTAACTCGTGCAGGTAAGCAACCAGTTCGCCCGGGTATTGGGTATCTGCCATAAAATAAGAGCGGGCAAAGCCAAAAATAACGCTAAGATCATGGCGGTCCGTGAGCAGCGCGTCTACAAACAGGGCATTGCTATCGTTGGTCTGCAATGCAATGACGAACGGCAGGGTTTGCTCGGGCATCTTAATGCGGCCAATCAAATAAGCCGCTTTACCGCGATAAAATACCGATTTCAGCATTTCTACCGCAGATACACTGCCGAGTTCTTGTTTGGTAAGTCGATTGCGCAAGGCATCGTCGAGGAACTGCATGTCCCTGGTGCGATCTTCAAACGGGATATTAAAGCGATAGCAGGCAAAAATGGCTTCGTACATTTCCGCCACGGTGGTTTTGGTGTCGAAACTGTGAATGACTTTTGCCCGGTCCTGTCCGGGCAAGAAGCACCGGCTTGGCAATACAAACATAATGTTGTTGTCGATAGACCTGTGCCGAAATACTTTTCCGATAACGGAGTTGTAGAAGGTTTCAGCCAGTTCGTACTGCGGATGGCTTTCTATCAGGTTGGCGAAAGCCGCTTTCAACGCATGCCAGAATTCAACATCTTTTTGGTGCACGATGATTTGTTCGTACAAATCGGCAACGGCATCGGCCAGGCTTTGTTCGTATATGCTGATACGCTCTTTAGAAGCGGCAAGGGCATCACGCCAGTGTCCTTTCTCAAAGCGCTCCTGCGCGCCGCGGGTAATTCGACTGAACCAGCGATAGTTTTTATCGAAGCTGGTCATTATTTGATAGGCCATTTTTTTGGCTTGAGCGTGTTCTGTCACGTTTTTACTCGACGTAGTCAATCCGCTGTCACCTTACCACAGCACATGGCGCAGGCGAATGAGACGGGTATTTTTGTTGATTTATGTCAGCATACAGCAGGCGAATATGAGATAGCGTAAGTGTAAGACTGAACAACCCGGACCGCCAGTTATGACCCAGACTCACAGTATTTCAATCGGAATAGAGCGTTTTGAAAACACCCTTTACATTGTAATGAAAGCCGTAGGAAAACTGACCCATGCCGATTACCAAGCGTTTACGCCACTACTAGAAGGCGCGTTAAACACGATTGGCTCACCACATGTCAAAATGTTGGTGGATGTGACCGCATTTAGCGGCTGGGAGCTGCGCGCCGCGTGGGATGACTTCAAAATTGGTTTAAAGCACGGCAACGAGTTCGAAAAAATCGCCATCGTGGGAAATAAAGACTGGCAAGCGCTAATGGCCACAGTGGGTGACTGGTTTATTGGTGGCGAAGCCAACTACTTTACTGATTCAACGGAAGCGATTAACTGGTTGTGTGAATAATGCAACTCCTGAATCAGGCTTCTGTGGCTTGTTTTAGCTCGTCTAACAGGGCCTCAAATTGGGTTTTGGCGACATTGAACCGTGTGTTTATGTCTGGCTCCTGATTTTTAGCACTTTGTTCGAGTTTACTCATGGTGTCGTAGAGTTGCTGAGCACCAATTTCTCCGGTTTGTCCTTTTAGCTTGTGACTGCGCTGACGTACTGTTTCGTAGTCGCCATTGTGTACCGCTGCTGACAGCTCTGCAAAGATGGGCTCAGCTCCTGAAAGAAAGATATCAACAAGCTTGTTCAGTAATGCCTCGTTGTTCATTAATCTTCCCAATGCTGCACCTTTGTCCCAAATCGGTAAGCTTGGTTCTGATTCTTGCTGTGTATCGCCTGAGGCCTCAATGGCTTCTTCTTTTGGGGAGCGGGTTAGCGCCTCTTCTGGTGTTGATATCACCACTTCCTCGGTTTGTAACCATGCTACCGACTTGGTAATAAACTCATTGGGTTCCAGTGGCTTGGTAATAAAATCGTCCATGCCAATGCGCAAGCATTTCTCTCTTTCGCCTTGCAGGGCATTGGCCGTCATCGCGATGATCGGGATTGCCGCTGTATGCTCCCCGGCTTTTCCCTGACGGATGAGCTGGGTGGCTTCGTAACCGTCGATACCCGGCATATTGCAATCCATCAGAATAGCATCGGCTGGCGTGCCCTCTGATTCAAGGTTAATCAAACGGGTGATAGCATCTTCACCGGAGTTCGCGCAGTAAATGGTAACAGGTAGTTCCGATAGCAGACTGGCAGCTACTTCCAGGTTGATGTCGTTGTCATCGACAATCAACAGTACTTTGCCTTTCAGCGTGCTTGCGTCGTAAAGGTGCTGTGCATCTACATCAGTTTGACGTCGGTGATAAAAGTCTGAAACAAACTCGGAAGTTTGCCCGCGCTGATTAATAAATTTCGCTAAAAACTCGGTGCGTAACAGGGGTTTATTCAGATACTCCAGTGGCTCATAGTCTAAATGAAAGTTCTGCGTAAAGGCTTTTAGCACGAATAACTTGGGTTTGTTCGGCTGCGATGACAGCCAGGTCACCAGTTTCGTCGCTTCAGAAAGTGATACATCCACGATCAAATTGTCGGGGAGATCGGGAAGCGGCGCTTCCAGATGGCTGTTTTCCAATATGAATGCCTTGCCGTCCAGGCTTTTCACTATATTAGTTATAATTCGAGATGCGTTTTCACTGTGAGTGTAGACGCCCACGGTCTTATCGGTAAGTCGCTTAATTTCACTTTCGGCATAGGGGTCCCACTCATTAGTTGGCAGGGTAATGGTTACATCAGTGCCTTTGTGATGCTCGGAGTCGAGTGTAATATCTCCCCCCATCATGTTGACGAGTTGTTTACAAATTAGCAGGCCAAGGCCGGTACCACCGTATCTGGACGCAATATTATTGTCGGCTTGTTGGAACGCATTAAATAGCTTCGGTATTTTCTCTTTGGCGATGCCAATGCCGGTATCACTGATGGTGATGGTAAGCGTACCGGTAGAGTCGAGGGCATCGGTACGGGCTTTTACAATAACCGCCCCACGCTCGGTAAATTTTATGGCATTGCTGATAATGTTGTTTAACACCTGTGCGAGTCGATGTGGGTCGCTGCGAAACGTGCGAAAGTTAAGCGCTGAGGTATCGAGATAAAATTCCAGCCCTTTTTCGATGGCTTTTACGGCGTGGGTGGTGACCTGATCGTTTATCAATACCGTTGGGTTAAACAGTTTGCTCTCTAAATCCAGTTTACCTGCTTCAATTTTCGACAGGTCCAAAATGTCGTTGATGAGGACGTTGAGGTTAAACGCACTGACCTCAGCCATATTGATGAATTTTTCAGTTTCCGGTAGCAAGCGCTGTCGTTTTAACATGGCCAGAGCACCCAAAATTCCATTCAAGGGTGTTCGCATTTCATGGCTGATATTGGAAATAAACTGACTTTTAACCTTGCTGTTTTCTACCGCTTCATTGCGTGCAGATTCCAACTCCTGGGTGCGTTTAGCAATTTTGGTTTCCAGCACCTGGTTTATGTTGGCAGCTTCCTGTTTGGCTTGCATATCCTGAGTCGAATCCCGAAAAATCAGCGCCAATGCAGAGACTTTTTTTGACAATTTAATCACGCTTTTTGTGCAGTGATAGTGACACTCTTCTGCGCCTTTGTTCCATGTAAGATCTGATTCAGTTTCGGTATTGGATATTATGGTTTCAATGGGCGTGTTGGAGTGCGGGTTAAAGTACGGGTCAAGCTTTTCACCCAACAGTTGTTGCTTGTTTACCCCTAACATACGCTCGGCAGCGAAGTTGCACGAGGTCACAGCTCCTTGATTGTCCAGGGTGATGATGACATCGATCGCCGCTGTCACCACGGCTTGCGCTTCAGCCCTGGCTTCGGCGAGTTTGCGATTGCGATTCGATGCACGGTTAATTAATGACAAAGCCATTGAGAACAGTAATAGCACAATCGCAATGGCGGTATAAAAAGAGACCCGGCGATCCCACAAGAACTTATCAATAAACGCACTGTCACTGAAAATCGACACGGTTAGTTGGTAAGGACGATGTCCTGAAGGCACCATCATTGCGCTGCTGGACACATAGCTAGCTGGCATTGTGCCGGATAACGGGGTTACTTTACTTAGTAGATTAGGTATCAACGTCGTCGTTGTATATTCACTGGTAAAGGTCTTATCAGGTGACAAATCTTTTGTAAAATACAGTGCAGGATCAAAGTGTTCCAGAAAGTATCCTGCCTCATCACTGTAAGCCAACTGTTGGCCTGCCGGAATAAATTCTCTGGCTGATTCGAACAGACTGGTGAGGTTCTTATTGATAATCAGAAAAGCAAAAAGTTGCCCCTGCTCGGTGAAAATGGGCAGGATAAAACGAATCGTTGGCTGATAAGGTACGGTAATTTCACCAAATTCACGGTTTAAGCTAATCGGTGAAACATAAAGCTGTTGCCGCTTTAACTGCGTCGCTTCAATAAAATAATCAGTGTGTTTTTTGTTCTGGTACAAATTAGGCGTGGCAACGCGAACATCACCACGAAAGCGTTCCACCCGGATGAATTCGTCCCCAGAGTCTGCATAAATCACCCTGGCCTGTGAGTATTGGGCGTTGTTTTCAAGAAAAGCTGTGAAAATGGTTTCTAGTCGCGACCGCCAGCCATCAAAAGACGTGTCGTCAAGACGGTCGATACCTTCCGGGTCTTCAGATGCTCTCACCAAACCGCTAATCGGCGGCGTGGAGTATAAAAAGTGAATGGCATTGATACTTTCATTAATACGATTCGAAAAGTCGATTTTAATTTCGTGTAAATTGACCTGGTGCTGTTTTGCAATTTCGTTGAAGGCTTCTTTCTCTATATAGCTTTCATGAATCAGTGACACGCCCAATAACAGGCCAAATAATCCGACTAGCAGTATGTAGGTGTATTTTATGTTGCTCAAAGTTGGCTCGCTTTACAGTTCATCAAAAGTTAGTGAAATACGACCAATCACCTATACTAAAACCAGATTGAATGCTAATCATTATCTATGAGGGAACGATTTACATCCAGCCGCTTTTTCAAAGCTGCGATATATTGCTATGTTTTCTGCTGATTTCAGTGGGTAAGTATAAGCAGTAATGTGAAAAAGTGTTGTTTTTTCATTTATTAAAACGACGCTGATTCGCAATAGGGTTTACGAACCCGTTCAGGCTGGACGGCGAATATATCGAACCTTGCAATGAAGTAGTAAATGGAGGAGCCTGCAATGGAAGGGACATTAAAAATTCTGGTCATCGACGATGACCCAGGGGCACTGGCAGTCCTCGCCAGTGGTCTTGAGGACTTAGCCCAGGTATCAACCGCAGAGAATGGGCAGGAAGGGCTCGCATTAGCCGCGATATCTCAACCGGATATCGTGTTACTGGATATTGAATTACCTGACATCAACGGTTTTGATGTGTGCAAGCGCATTAAAGAACAGGCCTATACGAAAGTGCCGTCTGTGATTTTCATTACCTCTCATCATGACTACGAGACTGAGCGAAAAGCCCTTGAAATGGGGGGAATCGATTTCATTACCAAGCCCTTTGACTTAACGCTTTGCCGGGCGCGTGTTAACAATCATCTGCAGTTAAAGCTTCAGGAACGCGCGGTGATTAGTGCGCGGCGACAAATTGAAGAAGAGCGCCAGTATCTGAAAGTCATCTTAAACTCTATTGCGGATGCGGTCATTGCGACAGATGAAGAAGGGAAAATCACCTTCATTAACCCGGTTGCTCAGCGGCTGACGGGATGGCACAAAGACTCTGCTATTGGCTTGCCAATTGGCGAGGTTATGGTGATATCCGATGCTACAACGAATCAGCCATTGCCTAACCCGGTTGAAATTGCGTTGAAAGAAAAGCGTGTCGTTGCCATGGCGCTGAACGCTAAAATTACCAATCGTTTAGGGCGTGAATACCGGGTAGAGGATTCTGCTGCGCCAATCCGCGATAAGCAACAAAATCTGGTCGGTTGCGTGATTGTGTTCCAGGATGTGACCGAGTCTATTGCGCTTGCGACGCAAATGACCCACTTAGCAAATCACGACCAGCTCACCGGCCTGCCGAACCGCATGTTGTTGCATGACCGCGTGTTGCAGAGCATTTCTCGTGCACAAATAAGCCGGAAGTCTGTCGCCTTATTGTTGATTGATATCGATAACTTTAAGTATCTCAATGACGCGCTGGGGCATTCAGTGGGTGATATTGTGATTACACAAGTGGCGCAACGGCTGGAACATCTGTGCGACACCGAAACGACACTTGCGAGGGTCGGTGGTGATGAATTCGTGGTTATGATTCCGGAAATCAATTCGCACAACGTGACGGATATAGTGGCGATGGATATCATTGAAGCCATTCAGGAACCGTTTTCAATCTCAGGTGAAGAACACAAACTCAGTGTCAGTGTGGGAATAAGTTTTTACCCAACCGACTCGTCAAACGCTGAGGAGTTAATGCGCCATGCCGATACCGCCATGTACAGAGCGAAAACCACCGGAAAGAACCGTTATTGTTACTTTTCTACCAACTTGCAGTTGGAGCTTAACGAACGGGTAAGTATTGAAAAGTCGCTTCGCACTGCGTTGGAAAATGAAAGCCTCATTGTGCAGTATCAACCAAAATACAATTTGGTGTCGGGAACGATCACCGGTGCGGAAGCGTTGGTCAGACTGGCCGGAGAAGACGGAAGCATGATCCCGCCCGACAAATTTATTGAGTTTGCCGAGGAGTCAGGTTTAATTCACGAACTTGGCCGTCAGGTGTTACAACAAAGTATTCAAACCGCTAAAAAATTGGAACGTCAGGGGCACCCGCTCAAGATTGCTGTGAATATTTCGGCTCAGCAATTTCACGAAAGTGATATCTGCAACCAGCTTGAGGACATGCTAAACGAAGCGGCCTTGCCCAGTCATTTGTTGGAGCTGGAGGTTACCGAGTCTGCGCTAATGACTGACTTCGAAGAAACCCGGGATATTTTAACGCAGTTATCGTCGTTGGGAATTTCAATTGCATTGGATGATTTTGGTACCGGTTACTCGAGTTTGAGCTATCTGAGGATGTTTCCACTCGATATCCTTAAAATCGATCGTTCTTTTGTGAAAGACATGCTGGCAGACGAGCAAGCAAAAAACATTGTCGATGTGATTGTGCATCTGGCTCATAGTCTGGGTTTGAAACTGGTGGGTGAAGGTATCGAAACCGCAGAGCAATGGGAGACGCTGAAGCAAATTAACTGTGAAGAGGGACAGGGCTATTACTTTAGTAAACCAATAAATGAGAACGATTTTTTTTCGCTCTTGGCTAATGAGCCACAAGTGGTATGATACCCGACACTAAAAATAAACCAGTTAGTCAGAAAACCGGTTATTCCTATGCAGTTAGAACGCGGTAACCCTCTTATTTACAAGACGATTTTAGATATATCGTCGGATCAAAATCTAAGTACGCCGGTTATGATAGATCGCTTACTCGAGATTTGCCGCGGATCGTTTGGTGCCGACGCTGTAGGCTATGGCGGCATCGACGACGTTGACCATTCACTGTATCGACTGCATAGCATCAATCAATCATCTCAGCTGTCTTTTGAGGCAGGTATTACCCTGCCTGTAAAAGACGTACTTTGTAATAAGGCCATTGAAAGCGGTGAGCTAACGTACTACGAAGACTGCAGTACGTCTGATGTGTCAGAACACCCATTTGTGAATTTGTTTGCCATTCACACTTATTTGGGGGCGCCGATTTTAAGTCAGGGCAAATTACCCCGGACCCTGTTCTTTTTATTCACCCAACAACAGGCATCTGCTTTTAGCGATGCTGAGCTTGATTTAATCAAAACCATTGCCGCGGTCATTGAAACGGCGTTGGCCAGAGACGAAAGCCTGGTATGGAAACGGCGGCGGCTAAATTCTTTACAAGCCATGCAGCGCCTTGCGAACATTGGTTTTTGGGAAGTTGATGTGCAATCCGGCAAAGTGTACTGGAGCGATCAGACGCGCTTTATTCATGAAGTGCCCGACGACTTTGAGCCCAATTTGGAAACCGCCATCGACTTTTACAAAGAAGGGGAAGACCGTCAGCAAATTGTTGATGCGGTTGAGCGCGGTTTTGAGAAAGGTGAGTCCTGGAGCCTGGAAGTCCGCCTGATTACTTATACCGGCAAAGAAAAATGGGTTGCAGCATTAGGCGAGGCAGAATTCAAAGATGGCGAATGCGTTCGCTTGTTCGGAGCGTTTCAGGATATTGATGCCCAGGTCGCAAATCGAAACCTGCTTGCAGTGAAAAAGCAGGAAGCCGAGAACCTGTTGCAGGCACGCAGTCAATTAATTGCTAAAATCAGCCATGAATTGCGCACGCCCATCAATGGGATTTCTGGCATGTTGCAAACCATTCACTCCGGTCTGGACAAAGACATTCTGGAAACCAAAATAGCGATTGCAATGCAAAGCTCGGAGACCCTTGTACGTCTTATCAATGACGTGTTGGACTACTCAAAAATAGACAGTGGTGAATTGCTGATTTCGCCTGCGCCGTTGTCATTGGCAAGAGTGTTTAACGACCTGCAGGCGTTGTATTTACCGCTTTGTGAAAAGCAAGGTATACAACTGGAGTTTGAAACCCATTATTGCCAACAAGATTGGGTTGAAGCCGATGAGGTCCGGGTAAAGCAAATATTCACGAATATCCTGAATAACGCATTGCGGTTTACTTTTGGCGGGCACATTAAATTTACTATCACCACAATACAAACCGGCGCGTTGCTGGAATTAGTAGCTCGTGTGGCCGATTCCGGGAAGGGGATGACCCGGGAGCAGACCGCGCGTATCTTTAAGCCGTTTCAACAATTCGACAATCAGGCGAACGCCGGTACGGGGTTAGGTTTGTCGATAGTCAAAGAATTGTGCCAGGCCATGCATGGTGACATAAGCGTACATAGTCATCCGGGAGCCGGCTCTGAATTTACTGTTTCATTGAAGTTTCCCTATTCCGAGCAGGCGAATATCACTGCCAGACGCGTCGCTTCGCCGTCAGTCGTCGCGCAACTTCAAGGTATGAAAGTGCTGGTGGTAGAAGACAATGAAATAAACCGCATCGTCATGGAAGCCATGCTGTCTGAGCTGAGCCTGACCGCAGACTATGCGGTAAATGGGCTGGAAGCAATCAAGACGTTAAAGCAAAACAGGGATTACAACGTGGTCTTTATGGACTGCGAAATGGATGTGATGGATGGATTCCAGGCCACGCGAAAAATTCGCCGTGAACTGGGGTATGACCACAAATCCCTCACCATTATTGCCATGACAGCAAATACCACCAATGAGAACAGGCAAGCCTGCTTTAACGTGGGGATGAACGCATTTTTAACCAAGCCGGTATCCGTGGAAAATATTCGCGATACCTTGTTGTTGGTGTCCGAACGCAAATTCCACTAACACACAGGTTTGAAGAGCCCCACCAAAAGTCAAGAAACGTTAATTCACTGTAATCAAAATCATTTTTTCGGCAAACTAGCCGAATTAACTTTATTTACTCATGAGGAAAAACATGCCTTCACCAAAGTTTCACAATAGTTTTCGACAATACCATCGCTGGATTGGTTTTTTCCTGGCGGGCATCATGGCCGTGTATGCGATCAGCGGTGTGTTACTGATTTTCAGAACAACGGACTTTTTAAAGTATGAAAGCACGCACGAACGTCAGTTGGAAGTTGGGCTAAGTGGTAAAGGTTTAGGTGAGCAACTGCGTATGAAAGGCTTTGCGGTTGTAGAAGAGACTGCAGACACCATTCGATTCCGTCAGGGCGAATACAACAAGCAAAGCGGTGAGGTGGTCTATACGCAAAAGGATTACCCGGCACCGCTGGCCAAAATGGTGAAGCTGCACAAAGCCACTACGAACAGTCCGCTGTTTATTGTGAATATTGCGTTTGGTGTGGCGTTATTGTTCTTCGTTGTCTCGTCTTTCCTGATGTTTATGCCAAGAGCACTGCCTTATAAAAACGGGCTTAAAATAGCCGGTGTGGGTTTTGTGCTCATGGTGCTTATGGTGATGTTCGGCTCGTAAGTCATGCCGCAATGAGCAAAATAGAGGGGCGAAACTTCAGTGACGCCCCTTTTTGCTATTTACTCTGTGGATCCCTAGCCGAACAAGGCGTTTACGTGCTATTATACGCGCCCAAATATGAAGATTCCGGCCATAATGGCAACGGAACGGTCTGAAAAATGCGCAAAGCCTGTTGACATATAGACGTCTATACGGCAAATTGAACGCATGAAGACGATGATTAGCACCACCGGCATGATTATTACCACCTCTAGGAGGGCGGTCGCTGGCTAGTGCGCGTAAGCAAACAGACAACGAAAGCCCGCCCTGAAAAGAGCGGGTTTTTTTTTGCGGTAACGAAAGGGCCAAATTAGCCCACAACACAATGCAGTCAAGGAGCATTCAATGAAAGTCTTAAAGTTTGGTGGTTCATCTCTGGCCGATGCACAGCGTTACATGCGGGTGACCGAGATTAGCACGACCATTCACCAGGCAAGTGGTGCTGCTGTGGTCTTGTCTGCTCCCAAAGGTGTAACCAATGCGCTTGGTGCTTTGTGCGACCAGGCGGCAGCAGGTGAAGATTACAGCGCGCTGTTTGCGGAACTCGATAAGAAAGTAAATGGCATTGCTGAAGAACTGAATGCGCAACTTGATGGTTTCGAATTCGCACGTATAAGCGACTTTATCGCGACACACTTAAGCGCGTTAAACAAACAACTGCAAGGTATCGCGTTATTGGGCTGCTCGCCGGATCCGGTAACAGCGAGCATCATGAGCCTGGGCGAATACATCAGCGTTAACTTGTTCAGCGCAATCCTCACAGCGCAGGGCGTGAACAATATTGTTATTGACCCGGTAAAATATGTACTGGCTGAAGGGGATTACCTGGACAGCATCGCCGATGTCGCGTTGAGCAAAGCGCGCTTTAGCGACGTGAATACCGATGGTAGTCAATTGATCATCATGCCGGGTTTTGTAGCAGCAAATGAAGCGGGCGAAAAAGTCACTTTGGGCCGCAACGGCTCAGACTATTCTGCTGCAGTACTGGCGGCCTGTATCGACGCGGAGTGCTGCGAGATCTGGACAGACGTTGACGGTGTGTACAATGCCGATCCGAACCAGGTTGAAGGTGCGGTATTGCTCGATAAGCTGACTTATCAGGAAGCCATGGAGCTGTCTTATTTTGGCGCCAAAGTACTGCACCCTAAAACCATCGGCCCGATTGCTCAGCATCATATCCCTTGCTTGATCAAAAATACCCTCAACCCCAGCGCGCCGGGTACTTTAATTAGTAATGAAGCCAGTACCCAGTGGACCAGCGTAAAAGGCATCTCACAGCTCGACAATATTGCTATGTTCAATGTTGCAGGTCCGGGTATGAAAGGCATGGTGGGTATGGCCAGCCGTGTGTTTGAGGTCATGTCTAACGCACATATCTCTATCAGCCTGATCACGCAGTCCAGCTCAGAATATTCAATCAGTTTTTGTATTAGCAGCAAAGATGCCCAGCGTGCACAAACCTTGCTGGAAGACGCTTTTGCGCTGGAGTTACAGAACCAGTTGCTGGACCCTATCGAAGTGCGCCACGACCTGGCTATTGTGACCCTGGTGGGTGACGGCATGCGTCATACCAAAGGATTGGCTGCACGCTTCTTTAACGCCTTGTCTCAAGCTCGGGTAAACAACATCGCCATTGCGCAGGGCTCATCAGAGCGTTCCATTTCTACCGTTATTGAAGCCAAGCGCGCTAAGAAAGCGGTAAAAGTGATTCACCAGAACTTCTTCTCAGACCGCCACACTATCGATATTTTCCTGATTGGTTGCGGTGTCGTCGGTGCTGAATTGCTGGCGCAGATTGAAAAGCAGCAACCTACGTTATTGGGTCGCAATATTCAGGCACGTGTTTACGGTATCGCGAATAGCCGCAAGTTATTGCTGAATAGTCAGGGTATCGACCTGGCCGGTGACTGGAAAGCTGAACTAGCGGATGCACAGGACCAGTTCTCTGTAGAGCGTCTGCACGATTTCGTGAACAGCAATGCGCTGGTTAATCCGGTCATTGTCGACTGTACCAGTAACGCGAGCATTGCCAGCCAATATGTGGATATGATGGAAAATGGTTTCCACGTGGTAACGCCAAACAAAAAAGCCAATACCGACACGTTGGCCTACTACAAAAAGTTGCGCAACACCGCGCTACAAACTAACCGTCAGTACTTGTACGAAACCACTGTGGGTGCTGGCCTACCGGTTATCGATAACCTGCAAAAACTGTTTATTGCCGGGGACGTACTGCACCGCTTTGAAGGTATTTTGTCGGGCAGTTTGTCTTATGTATTCGGTAAGCTTGAAGAAGGCATGAGCCTGTCTGAAGCAACAGGTACTGCCAAAGAAAATGGCTTTACCGAACCTGACCCTCGTGATGACCTGAGCGGTATGGACGTGGCGCGCAAACTGTTGATTATGGCCCGTGAAGCGGACCTGGAACTAGAGCTCGACGACATTGAAATTGAGTCGGTGTTACCCAAAGGCTTTGCCGAAGATTGCGATATCGCTACGTTCATGGAACAGTTACCGCAACTGGATACTGAATTTTCTGAGCGGGTTGCTAATGCCAAAGCAGAAGGTAAAGTACTCAGATATATCGGTTCCATTGAAGGGAACAAATGCAAAGTAATGATCAAGGCGGTACCGGTTTCTCACCCCTTGGCAGCAGTAAAAGACGGTGAAAACGCCCTGGCGATTCACAGTGATTATTATAATCCTATCCCTTATGTAATTCGGGGTTATGGCGCAGGTGCGACCGTAACAGCCGCAGGGGTATTTGCCGATATTCTTCGCACGATGCCGTGGAAGCAGAATGCACATTAATCGGTTTTGAGAGCAGCAAACATGAAAACAACCAGAGCGTACGCCCCGGCATCCATAGGCAATGTCAGCCTCGGATTCGACGTATTGGGCGCGGCCTTGCAACCCCTGGACGGGAGTCTGTTAGGCGATGAAGTTATTGTTAGTGATGCGGATGAATTCGGATTGTCGGTAGCGGGTGTCTTTGCCCATAAATTGCCGGCCAATCCAGACGAAAACATCGTCACCGACTGCTATCGCTATTTCGAAAAAGCCATGCAGGCCAAAGGCTTGGAAGTCACCCCCATTCATATGACGCTATTGAAAAGTCTGCCTATCGGCAGTGGCCTGGGCTCCAGTGCCAGCTCAATTGTGGCAGCGTTTCACGGTCTTAATGAGCACTTTGGTCGTCCATTCGACAAAACCACATTGCTGACCATGATGGGTGAGCTGGAAGGGCAAATCAGCGGCAGTATTCACTACGATAACGTTGCGCCGTGTTATCTGGGAGGCATGACGTTAATGACGGGTCAGCAGGACCAGGTAACTGTCTCATTACCGGTAGTGAAAAGCTGGTATTGGGTAGTGTGCTATTCTGGTATCAGCGTATCGACATCTGCAGCGCGTAATATTCTGCCTAAAGATGTCCCGATGGCAGATACCCTGACCTTTGGGCGTCAATTGGGTATTTTCGTACACGCGTTATACAACGATGATTATGCGCTGGCTGCCAGTGTTATGCAGGATGTGATTGCCGAGCCTTATCGCAAATCACTGCTGCCGGTATTTGACGAAGCTCGTGCGTATAGCATGGGCAATGGCGCACTGGCGTTTGGTATTTCTGGTTCGGGCCCAACGGTATTTGCCGTGTGCGATGATTATCGCAAAGCCAATGATATTTCGAACTGGTTGAGTGAACATTACATTCAGAACGAAGATGGCTTTAGCCACGTGTGTCGTATTCCTGCACAGGGTGCAGGTTCTCAGCAGGAACAAGAGTAAGGTAGAGTTACAGTGCAATTGGTAAATTTGAAAGACGCAAGTGAACAGGTGTCATTTGCGCAAGCAGTAAAGCAGGGCCTGGGTCGCAATCAAGGGTTGTTTTTCCCAACAGAAATTCCTGCGTTAGACGATATCGATGGCTTGCTGGCTCTGCCGTTTGCAGAACGTTCAATTAAGATCCTGTCGTCACTTATCGGTAGCGAGCTGGGCGAGGACATGGTCGCTGAGATTGTGAACACCGCGTTTACTTTCCCTGCACCGGTTGCTCAGGTAACTGACAATGTCTACAGCCTGGAATTGTTCCACGGCCCAACGCTGGCGTTTAAAGATTTTGGTGGCCGCTTTATGGCACAGTGCTTGTCGCGTATCAGTGACGGCAACCCTATCACAATATTAACGGCCACATCGGGTGACACGGGTGCTGCAGTAGCGCATGCTTTCCACGGTCTGGACAATATCAACGTAGTGATTTTGTTCCCGAAAGGCAAAATCAGCCCGCTACAACAAAAGTTGTTCACCACCCTTGGCGACAACATTCACACTGTGGCTATTGAAAGTGATTTTGACGCGTGTCAGGCGCTGGTTAAGAAGTCGTTCGACGATCCGGACGTACGTGAGGGTTTGCACTTGAACTCTGCAAACTCAATTAACATCAGCCGTCTGTTGGCGCAGGTGTGTTACTACTTTGAGGCGGTTGCACAGTTACCTGCTGAAAAACGCGACCAGGTGGTATTTTCAGTACCAAGCGGGAATTTTGGAAACCTGACTGCTGGTATGATTGCCAAGACCATGGGTCTGCCTATAAAGCGCTTTATTGCTGCGACTAATCTGAACGACACTGTGCCGCGTTATCTTAAAACCGGTGAGTGGGCACCTAATGCAACCGTAGCGACTATGTCGAACGCCATGGACGTGAGTCAGCCAAACAACTGGCCGCGTATCGAAGCTCTGATTGAACGCGGGTATCTGGATAAAAGCGTGATTCGCGGCGAGTCGGTAGACGAAGAATACACGCAGTTAGCTATGCGTCAGTTGCTTAAAGAAGGCTATACCAGCGAACCGCACGCAGCGATTGCTTACCGAGCAGTGAGTCACGACCTGGAGCCGGGTGAAATCGGTGTTTTCCTGGGTACTGCACACCCTGCGAAATTCCGCGAAACGGTTGAAAATGTACTGGGTACGCCGCTAAGCCTGCCTCAACCGCTTGCTGATTGCGCTAACAAAGAAAGTCTGGAAGCTGAATTGCCTGCAGACTATGAGGCGTTGAAGGCGCACATGTTTGCGCTGTTGAAAGGCGAATAATGCCAGCGTGGCAAGAGGTACTCGGGCCGGTAAAACGTGCTGATTTCTTTCAGCAACTAATGGCCCGTATTGATGCTGAACGTGCGGCGGGTAAAGCCATTTATCCGCCAGCTTCTGAAGTATTTAACGCACTTACACTGACGCCTTTAGATAATGTGAAGGTCGTCATTCTTGGTCAGGATCCTTATCACGGTCCGGGGCAGGCCCACGGTTTGTGTTTTTCTGTTCAGTCCGGTGTGAAGACGCCGCCTTCCCTGGTGAACATATACAAAGAGTTAGCGCAGGACATTGAGGGTTTTCATATTCCTGAACACGGTAACTTGACCGCGTGGGCAGAGCAGGGCGTACTGTTACTCAATACCGTACTGACAGTAGAGCAGGGCAAAGCGCACAGTCATGCGAAATGGGGCTGGGAGACGTTTACCGACGCTGTGATTAAATCGGTCAACGATACCCAACACGGTGTTGTCTTTTTGCTTTGGGGAAGCCATGCCCAGAAAAAAGGTCAGAACATCGACACGCAAAAACATTACGTATTGAATGCACCACACCCTTCACCGCTGTCTGCACATCGGGGCTTTCTGGGATGTCGCCATTTCAGTCAAACCAACACACTGCTTAGTCAACAAGGCAAAACGCCCGTAAACTGGCAAGTGTAATGGCTAACTAAGCACTAAAAGCAAAACAGCCACAGGGTTTTCACCGTGTGGCTGTCTGGTATTTAGCGAGCGCTGTCCTCTAAGGCAAGGTCGAAACTCATATCGATATCGGCCAATTCTTTCTCAAGCTGATACCTGTCTTTAATTGCTTCTATTTCTCTCCACTTACGTTTTTTACTTTTGGTTTTAGTAGAACTGTCTATATCAAGCATTGCAAATAGATCTGAAGTATCCACGGAGATCTCCTTGTTATTACCGCTAACTACACTGTCAGTGTGTCTTTTTTGACCCCTGACAATTTTTGTACCACAGCTATCGCTAAATTAAAATACTTTTGTTTACTTTTAATTAACAATTTATGACGCTGTGATGACAATTCCGTGGTGTTCAGTGTATCCGGTTACCCGTAAGTGAAGGCTGGTAACCGGATGAATTGCACATTATTGGTACAAGTTGGACCAGTAATGTTTATTTTGGTGCATTGGCCTGTTTGAAGCGATTGATCAGTTGCTGGGTAGAGCTATCAAAGTCTGCGCTGTCTGCATCCCCCTGGATACCTGCTAACACTTGATTTCCCAGAACTTTTCCTAATTCCACACCCCATTGGTCGAAGGAATTAAGCTGCCAGATAACACCTTGTACGAACACCTTATGTTCATACATTGCAACCAACGCGCCAAGTGTGAACGGATCCAGTTTTTCGAACAAAATCGTGTTGCTTGGCTTATTACCCGGCATGGTTTTGTGCTGGGCAAGGCGCGTTTGTTCGGCATCATCCAGGCCTTTTCCATTGAGGTCTGCATAGCAGTCTTCAAAGGTTTTACCCTGCATCAGTGCCTGGGCCTGACCAAAGCAGTTCGATGCCAGCATGGCGTGGTGGGTATCGTCCTGGTTAGGCACGTTCAGTGGCATCAGGAAGTCTACCGGAATAACGCCATGGCCCTGGTGGATTAGCTGGTGGAAACTGTGCTGACCATTGGTGCCTTCACTACCCCAGATAATAGGGCCTGTTTCATAGTCAATGGCTTCGCCGGCTTGTGTTACCAACTTGCCGTTACTTTCCATGTCCAACTGCTGTACATAGGCAGGTAAGCCGCGCAGGTAATGATAGTAAGGCAGCAATACCTGAGACTGGGCATCGAAGAAGTTGCGATACCATACACCTAATACGGCCAGTAACACTGGCAGATTCTGCTCTTTGGGCGCGGTTTTGAAGTGCTCGTCCATGGCATATGCACCTTCAAGCAGACCTTTGAAATTATCAAAGCCCAGCGCCAGGGAAATAGGTAAACCGATAGCAGACCACAGTGAATAACGGCCGCCTACCCAATCCCACATAGGGAAGATGTTTTCTTCAGCAATACCAAACTCAGTGGCAGCTTTTACGTTGGAAGAAACCGCAACGAAGTGTTTGGCAATGTCTTCCTGCGTGCCGCCTTGTTTCAGGAACCAGGCTTTTGCAGTCAGCGTGTTTTGCAGTGTTTCCTGAGTGGAGAATGACTTGGAAGACATGACAATCAGCGTGTCTTCGTGGTCACGCTCACTCAGCACATCGTGAATGTGGCAGCCATCCACGTTTGCAACAAAGTGCACCTTAACTGCATCAGTGCGATACGGCTTCAGTGCTTCGGTCATGATCTTCGGGCCCAGGAATGAGCCGCCAATACCGATTGCCACAACATGTTTAATGGCTTTACCGGTGTAACCTTTGTGCTCACCAGAATGAATGCTGTGCGTAAACGCCTGGATTTTATCCAGTGTAGCCAGGACTTCTGGCATGACGTCTTTGCCATCAACCATAACCGGATTACCTGAGAAGTTACGCAGCGCGGTATGCAGTACAGCGCGACCTTCCGTGGTATTGATGATCTCACCATTAAACATGGCGGCTTTCTGCGCGTCGACGCCTTGTGCGTCAGCCAAATCAAATAACGCAGTCAGTACATCGTCGGTAACACGGTTTTTCGAATAGTCTAGAAAGATACCACAAGCGCTGGCCTGCAGACGTTCTGCACGTTGTGCATCGTCGGCAAACCAGTCACGCATGTGAGCGCTTTTTACTGACTCAGCCAGGCTCGATAGTGTTTGCCATGGGGCTGATTGAGTAAGGGTTGTCATACTCTTTTCCTTTGAATCGATAAAGTGTGAAACAATGTTAATATTGTATTACAAATTAGCAAGTTTGTCTTTCAACATTGTTTCCAGCTTGTCCTGATCAGCGGCAAAGTTGCGAATACCTTCTGCCAGCTTTTCTGTTGCCATGGCGTCTTCGTTCATTTCCCAACGGAAACCAGACTCATCCAGACGTTCGCCAGGCGCTTCGGTGGCACCGTTATCAACCAGCTTGGCTTCTACTTCACCGTCGGTGTTTGCCAGTTCTTCCAGCAGATTAGGGCTGATTGTCAGACGGTCACAGCCTGCCAGTTCGAGAATTTCACCGGTGTTACGGAAGCTCGCGCCCATGACAATGGTGTTGTAGCCGTTGGCTTTGTAGAAGTTATAGATATTGGTTACTGAGACCACGCCTGGATCTTCGCTGGCTTCGTAGCTTTCTTTACCAGTGCTCTTCTTGTACCAGTCAAGAATACGGCCAACAAACGGTGAAATCAGGAACACGCCGGCTTCGGCGCAGGCACGGGCCTGGGCAAAGCTGAATAGCAGTGTCAGGTTACAGTTCACGCCTTGCTTTTCCAGTACTTCTGCAGCTTTGATCCCTTCCCAGGTCGACGCGATCTTGATAAGGATGCGCGACTTGTCGATGCCAGCGTCAGCGTACAACTGAACCAAACGCTCAGCTTTGGCAATGGTGGCTTCGGTGTCGAAGGACAAACGCGCGTCGACTTCAGTAGAGATGCGGCCCGGGATAGTGGCAGAGATTTCTTTACCAATCGACACGGCCAGCTTGTCTGCTGCGTCGGTTAGTTGCTGTGCCGGATCGCTTGACTGTTCTGCGGCCCATGCCACTGCGTCATCAATCAGACTGGCGTACTGCGGCATACCTGCAGCTTTAAGCAGTAGTGACGGGTTAGTCGTTGCGTCGACTGGCTGGTATTTTTTAATGGCTTCAATGTCGCCCGTGTCGGCAACAACGGTAGTAATTTTACGAAGTGATGCTAACTGATTGCTCATGATGTTCTTAATCCTGAATGTGATAATGCAGTAATCAACTTTACAGTGCTAACGCCTGTAATAGCCTACTGTAGGGCGTCATCGTTGACTTATAATGGTGTGTTTGCCGGTTAGTGTATAACAATCTGAGGGATTGTTTAACCTCTTTGGCGGCGGTCAGATATGTCAATTTTTAACAATCGCCGTACGGTTTTCGTTAACCGGAAAAGTTGAACCATTCAATCGGTTTTACCGCCCCAAAAATCGCCACAACAGTGATATACTTTGCAGCAAATCTAAGGAGTTATCATGTTAGTTGTAGTATCCCCTGCGAAAAATCTCGATTTTGACACTCAGGTACCGGTATCTGAGTATACCCAGCCGTCGTTGCTGGGTGATGCGGACACGCTGGCGCAAGAGTGTAAGGCGCTGACGCCGGCCGATTTGTCGTCACTGATGAAAATCAGCGACAAACTGGCGACCCTGAATGCCAACCGTTTTGCTGAATTCAGTACACCTTTCACCCCCGACAACGCCCGTCAGGCGCTGTTTGCCTTTAATGGTGATGTGTATACGGGGCTGGATGCACAATCTCTGTCAGAAGATGATATCGCCTATGCGCAACAACATTTACGCATTTTGTCAGGCCTTTATGGTGTATTGCGTCCATTGGATCTGATGCAGGCCTATCGTCTGGAAATGGGCACCAAGCTGGCTAATTCCCGCGGTAAAAATTTGTATGAGTACTGGGGTGACACAGTCACTACCGAAATAAATAAAGCACTGGCTGCGCAAGGTGACAACGTGTTGGTGAACCTTGCTTCCAACGAATATTTTAAATCGGTTAAGCCCAAGCAAGTGGACGGCATGATTATTACCCCGGTATTTAAAGACAAGAAAAACGGCCAGTACAAAATTATCAGCTTTTTTGCTAAGAAAGCACGTGGTCTGATGGCTCGTTACATTCTGCAGAACAAAGTGGAAGACGTTGCAGGCTTAAAGGCATTCGACACTGCCGGTTATTATTTCAGTGAAGAACAGAGCACGGAAACCGAGTTGGTCTTCCTGCGTGAAGAGCAAGCGTAGAACAATAAGCCCAGGTAAAAAAACAGGCCGCTATAAGCGGCCTGTTTTGTTTTTGGGTTTCGGAGCCGGTTTATGGCTTAAGGTGTTCCATAAAGTAATTCGTTTTCATGGTTTGCAAATGCAAGGTGGTGCCTTTGCCTTCGCGAATGCTGTGGCTTCTATTCGGATAAGACATAAATTCGAATTGTTTGTTGTGCTCAACTAACTCGTTGATCAGGGCTTCAGTTCCCTGATAGTGAACGTTGTCGTCGCCCGTGCCGTGTACCAGTAACAGGTTGCCCTGCAAGTCTTTGGCGAAGGTGACAGGCGAGGTTTGCGTATAGCTGTCCGGATCGGTATTCGGGTTGCCGGAGTAGCGTTCCTGATAAATGGTATCGTAGTAACGAATGTCAGCAACCGGTGCCTGGGCAACGCCAACGTGGAACTTATCACCGTGTCTGAACAACAGATTCAACGTGGAGCTACCGCCACCTGAATGTCCCCACACACCGACGCGGCTGGTGTCGATTTGCGACCAGCGTGCTGCCATTGCGTCCAGTGCATCGGCCTGGTCGCGAACGGTTACACTCCCAATTTTTTTGTAGATGGATTTACGCCAGTCACGGCCTTTGGGAGCGCGAGTACCGCGGTTATCTACCGACGCCATGATAAAGCCTTTTTGGGTCATCATGCTGTTCCACAAATAACTGTTTCCGCCCCATCTGTCCTGTACCGTTGAGCCCCATGGCTCGCCGTAAACATAAAAGATGATCGGATATTTTTTGTTGGGGTCCATATCAGCAGGGAACATGATCCAGCCATCAAGCTCTACGCCATCGCGGGCTTCAACTGAGAAGAATTCGTGCGAAGGCAATACTTCGTTGGCCAGTTGCGCGTTTAACGCATCGTTAGTGGTGAGCTGGGTAATTGTTGCATGGCCCTCGGTCCTGATGATTTGGCTGGCCGGCGGCTGATTAAACCGGCTGTGTGTATGCATGGCATAGCTGGCATCTTTTGACATGTAATAGCTATTGTTCCCTGCAAATGAGGCGGGTGTCACACGCTCTACAGGCTGACTGCCATCCAATGACCCTTTGAACAGGAAGCGCTGCTCAGGATGCTCAGGTGCTGCGGTAAAGTAAAAACTGTTAGTGGCTTCGTTCAGCGTGATCAAATCGACAATATCGTAGTCTCCCGGTGTGAGATCAACAATGTCGCTGCCGTCGCGGGAAATACGGTAAAGGTGACGCCAGCCATCCCGTTCGCTGTGCCATACAAAGTGGCTGCCATCTTCTTCCCACTCCGCAGCGTAATACCATTCTAAAAAGGCATCGTCTTTGTCGGTGTAAATGGTCTTCAGCGTATTCGTTTTCCAGTTAAATAAACGCAGAGTGTTGGTGTTTTGCGGGCGGTTTACATCCTGAATCAGCAGTGCTTCACTTGTGCCTGCCCAGCTAATGCGAGGCACGTAGCGATCGCGGTTATCACCGGGGAGTTCAGCCCATTGGGTTTGTTGGGTCGCTAACGTGACAACGCCCACTTTTACCGCCGAGTTCTGCTCACCGGCTTTTGGGTAAGGGAATTGTGTGAGCGTAGGGTACAGTGAATCGGTGTTGTTGATCATGGTGAAGTATTTCACCCCAGACGCGTCCAACTGCCAGTAGGCAATGTTCTGGCTGTCCGGGCTCCAGCGGAAACCGTCAGTAATGCTGAATTCTTCTTCGTATACCCAATCGAAGTTGCCGTTAATGATGGTATCGCTACCGTCAGTGGTTAACGCGGTTACCGCTGGATTACCGAGCGTTTCCACATATATATTGTTGTCTCTGACATACGCTACTTTCTGGCTGTCGGGACTGAATTTAGCGAACATCAGACTGGTGGCAGGCGGCTGTTCACCACCCAGTTGGTACAGTTTGTTCGTTTTTAGGTTTAACACCCAGTAATCGCCCCGGGTACGGTGGCGCCAGACTTTTTGTCCGTTGGTGAAAATCAGTGCCCAGTTACCGTCAGCAGACCATTTATAGTCTTCAATACTTAGCGCTTTCTGGTTACCAGCGGGCGTTAACTGTTCTACGGTTACCAGTACTTTTCTACCTTCACCATTGGGCTGATAAAATACGATGTCATTGCCGGTAACACCGTTCTCAGTGTCAGTATTATCTTTATCTCGTGCTTCCAGAACGGTGTAGCCCGTTCCGTCATCGAGCCATCTGAAGTAAGGCGCGCGCTCGCTTTTGAATTCTCTGTCCTGATAAATACGTTCCAGTGACAGGGTTGGGGAGGCGGGGGCCGTGTCTGCTGGCGTAGTCTGACTACACGCGGTGAGCGTCAGACTGGCAGTCAGACCGAGCAAAAATGTTGTCGTTAGCGTTTTCAAAGTGGATTCCACCCTCGTTATTATTTGTATTTAACGTCAGGCAGTATAGAAAAATTAGCGCGAACGACAAACCCGCTTTATAGCGAAAATAATGCGGTTTATAGCGTTTGAGGTTTAAGGCATGGATTGTAAATAGTCTTTTGCTTCGTCGACACCCTCGTCAGCAGCGCGGTGAAGCCACTCAATGCCGGCTTGTTTATTGACAGGAACGCCACGACCTTCGAGCAAAATAATGCCGTAGTGATACTTAGCAAGAGAAGAATAGCCGGCCTCATCTTGAGTATGCGCGCCGCGTTTAAGCAAGGCGGCTGCTTTTTCCAGGTTCTGCGGGACGCCGATACCGGTATCGTAAATTTGCGCCAGCCAGATCATGGCATACACACTTTCCCATCGTGCGATACAGTCTTCAAATATGGCAATGGCAGCATCGTGATCACCCACTTTCTCGGCTGCATAGCCATACAAACACTTGATTGGTTTATCGCTGTGAACAAAGTGTTCATAGCTGAGTTCGTTGCCGGAGTCCTCTGTGCCTGCTGTTGCCCCAAAGGTGAACAGAGTACAAATCACAACCCGTGTTTTTTTCATAGTGTGCTTCCGTGCTAACGTGTTAATGGCCTGTAAATACTATAGTCATGTGTAACCCGAAAAAGTATGCTACTTGGGAATGAATGCACTACTACTCCGGTCTATTGGGATATTGCCAATGGAGCACCAATGAACCTGACCTTTCGTAAATTTTCTGCCCAGGACACAGATGATGTCTATCGTTTACTTAATGATGCGTCTATTCGTCGGCACTTACCGCTTGCCATGGCGGCAGATTCGTTTTCAGTAGAATTTGTTCAGCAGTGGATAGCGCAGTCGCTATTACACTGGCAACAACACGGATATGGCACCTGGCGAATCGAACGAGACAATGCGTTTATTGGCTGGGGTGGGTGCCAGGCACTTGATAGCGAACGTGAGTTTGTCTTGGTTGTACACAGACAAGCCATGGGCGCAGGCTTATCGTTGATTAGACGAGTGCTTACACATGCTCTGAAGGAATTGGGTGATGGGAGTATGCTGATTGTGTTACCGGTTAGCAGGCCGAAAAGCCGGTTGTTGAGTCGTCTGGGATTTTCTGAGCCGCGGGCAGTCACGATAAATGGGTGCGATTTTGTTCAGTATCGGCACCCCTATTTACGTTTGGCATCGTTGATTTAATCGACGTACATTTTTTGCTGAAACTTCAGTGTCTGACTGTCATTTCCGCGTTGGATGCGAATCGCAAACCGGTATGTTTCCTGATCGCGAAAGGGCAATACCGCCAGGTAATAGATGGCTTCGCCTTCCTGAACGCGTTTAAAGGTCAGCGCTTTTTCCGTGCCCAATAAGTTGGTTGCGCTCCCTTCCATGCCAACAATCTGCGCTTTCTGGGTGTCGGTTTCGAGTACCGAAATATTCACTAATGCATTGTACTTACTGCGCACAATACCGTATTCCCGCGCGATTTCAGGGCTGAAGAATGTAGAGTTAACCACAATGTAATGCACATCCCATTCGCCTAGCCGCATTTTCTGCTCGGCGGTCGAGCCAAAAGATACCAGCGCGGTGGCCAGGCAAAGCCATAATCCGATGTGACGACCCATTCGACTTAGCATGAATGACCTCTCTAGTAATAGGGTAAGAAATCGGCCAGCAACAGTTCGATGAACTTGAGGCCAATAATTGCCACTAACACCGATAGATCCAGGCCGCCCATTGGAGGCAGGATGCGACGGATTGGGGCCAGGAATGGTTCGGTTAACTGTTGTAATACATACTCTACCGGGCTACTACCTTGTGACACCCAACTCAGTATTGCTCGCAAAATGAGTACCCAGAATACCAGTGTCAGGAATTCTTTTAGTACTGAAAGCGCGCCGATAATGATCATGCCAATGGGATTGATGTTACCGCCCAGCAGTAAACTCAGTGCCAGGTATTTACCCATTGCAACAATCAATGCTAACACCAGGGTTGCAACATCTATTGCACCAATAGACGGTATAACTCTTCGCATGGGGCCAATGATAGGGTGTGTGGCTTTTACCACGAATTGACTCATTGGGTTGTAGAAGTCAGCTTTGCTGAGCTGCAACCAAAATCGCAGTAACACCACCATCAGGTACAAATTAAAAATAGTGCTGATCAAAAACACCGTTGCGTTCATGTTGCGTTCCTGTCAATTAAAGAGATTTGGCCATTTCGTCGGCACGGGCTACCGCCGATTGCATTGCTTTTGACACAATACCGGAAATATCGCTATCGATGAATGACTGAATAGCGGCAGCCGTGGTGCCGCCTTTAGACGTGACCTGTGCACGTAATTCACTTAGCATCAAATCCGGATTTTCGCATACCATCTTAGCTGCACCCAGCATGGCTTGCTGCACGAGTAGTCTGGCGTCGTCTTCGCTAAAGCCCATACGCATACTCTCTTCCTGCATGGCTTGCAGGAACAAGAAGAAATACGCCGGGCTACTGCCCGCCGCGGCGATGACACCGTTAATACCGTCTTCTTCCGTCACCCAAAGCGTTTTGCCAACAGCTGACATCACGCCGTCGACGTAGTTTCTGTCGTCTTCATTGACCGACGAGTCTGCGTACAGGCCAGACATGCCCTGTCCCAACAAACTCGGCGTGTTAGGCATGACGCGTACAACCGGGTATTCAGCGCCAAGCATTTGTTGCAGGCGCTCAACCGGCAAGCCGGCCGCAATCGAGATATAAAGCTTGCCGGATAAATCGGTATCCTGTTGCAACGCGGCGCATACGTCTTCCATCATTTGTGGCTTTACTGACAGCACAATGGCGTCGGCGAATTCACAGGCTTCACCGTTCGATTGAGTGACCTGGATGCCGTAATCGGCAGCCAGCGCGTCGAGCTTCGGGCGCGAACGGTTGCTGGCCATAATGTGATCGGCTGGGTAGCCTGAAGCGACCAGTCCTGCAATGATACTGCGAGTCATGTTGCCTGCACCAATGAAGGCGAGTTTACGATGTTGCATGCGTCTCCTGACTATTCTGTTGAAGTTAAATTATGGATCTTGCCGACTAGCTACGCGAGCCAAAAATGGCTGTGCCGATTCTGACCATGGTTGAACCATGTGCGATCGCCAGCGCCATGTCGTTGCTCATCCCTACCGACAAGGTATCGATACCCTCTGTAGTGGCTTGCAATTGCGCATACAAGGCATGTAACTGACTCAGTGTGTCACGTTGTTGTGATTCACTGACGTTGGCAGCCGGTATGGCCATAAGGCCACGCAAGCGCAAATTTGGCATGCCACTAATGGCTTCGACGATGTCGGGTAATTCTGCCGGTAAAATACCGGACTTAGTGGCCTCTTGTTCCAGATTTAACTGAATGCAAACGTTCAGCGGTGGCATATCTGCCGGGCGCTGCTCGTTAAGCCGTTTGGCAATTTTGAGCCGGTCTACCGATTGTACCCAGTCAAAATGCTCGGCCACCAATTTAGTCTTATTAGATTGTATGGGGCCAATCATGTGCCATTCAATGTCTGTCAGCGTTTTTAATTGCTCAATTTTGCTGACACCTTCCTGAATATAGTTTTCACCGAATTGCCGTTGTCCGGCTTCATACGCTGCAGTGATATCTGATACGGGTTTGGTCTTGCTTACTGCCAGTAATTGGACACAATGAGCAGGACGATGTGCATTAGCAATGGCGTGTTCAATTTCTTGGCGTGCGTTTGTCAGGCGATCTGCTATTGTTTGCATTAACGAACTCATCTAGTGGTTGGGAGAAACCAGGTTGTGGATATTACCGAACTTTTAGCTTTCAGTGTAAAGAATAACGCATCGGATCTGCACTTATCGGCCGGATTACCGCCGATAATTCGTGTCGATGGCGAAATGCGAAGACTGAATGTGGATCCGTTGGATCACAAACAGGTTCATGCATTAATCTACGAAATCATGAACGATAAGCAACGCAAGGAATACGAAGAAAACCTCGAAACAGACTTCTCGTTTGAGGTAAAAGACTTATCACGGTTCCGGGTAAATGCCTTTGTACAGAATCGCGGCGCAGCCGCTGTGTTACGTACCATTCCGAGTAAAGTACTGACACTGGATGACCTTGGCGCACCGCCTATTTTTAAAGAGATCATCAACCAGCCAACCGGTATTGTACTGGTCACGGGGGCAACTGGCTCGGGTAAAAGTACCACACTGGCCGCCATGATTGACCACATCAATACTCACAAGCGCGAGCATATTCTCACCATCGAAGATCCAATCGAATTCGTGCACGATAACAAGCTCAGTGTATTGAATCAGCGTGAAGTGCACCGCGACACACACAGTTTTTCCAACGCGCTGCGCTCAGCGCTTCGTGAAGACCCCGATGTGATTCTGGTGGGTGAATTACGAGACCTGGAAACCATTCGTCTGGCTATCTCTGCGGCAGAAACCGGTCACCTGGTATTCGGCACTTTGCACACCAACTCTGCACCGAAAACCATCGACCGTATTATTGATGTGTTCCCGGCTGAAGAAAAAGCCATGGTGCGTTCCATGTTGTCGGAGTCACTGCGCGCCGTGATTTCGCAAACTCTGTTGAAGAAAGTCGGTGGTGGTCGTGTTGCAGCACACGAAATCATGGTGGGAATACCTGCCATTCGCAACCTGATCCGCGAAGACAAAGTGCCGCAAATGTACTCGGTGATTCAAACGGGTCAATCCCACGGTATGCAAACCATGGATCAGTGTTTGCAGCGCCTGGTTGCGACCGGTGTGATAACACAGCAGGATGCAATGGCGAAAATGGTCGACAAGCAACGACCTGGTTTTTAGGGAGTCAAACCATGTTGGATCAATTTTTACAAATGATGGTCGACAAAGGCGCATCGGATTTGTTCGTGACCGCCGGTTTTGCCGTGAGCGCAAAAATCAACGGCAAGCTGACCCCGCTAACCGACCAGGCGCTGTCTGAACAGGGTGCACTGGACTTAGTGCATGCGGCAATGAACGACGATCAGCAAAAGACCTTTCACGATACCAAAGAGTGCAACTTTGCTATTGCGCGCGATGGCGTAGGGCGGTTTCGTTGTAGTGCGTTCTGGCAACGTGATCAGGCGGGGATGGTAGTACGTCGCATTGTGACACAAATCCCCAATGCAGATGATTTGGGTCTGCCGCCGGTACTCAAAGACATCATTATGGCTAAGCGCGGCCTGGTGTTATTTGTAGGGGGAACTGGTACCGGTAAATCAACCTCGCTCGCAGCATTAATGGGTCATCGCAATACCCATTCACATGGCCACATTCTGACTATTGAAGATCCCATTGAATTTGTTCACGAACACAAAAATTGCGTGGTCACGCAACGTGAAGTGGGGATTGATACCCAGTCGTTTGACGACGCGCTGAAGAGTTCATTGCGACAGGCGCCTGACGTAATTCTGATTGGTGAAATCCGCTCCATGGAGACCATGGAATATGCCATGTCATTTGCCGATACCGGTCACTTGTGTGTAGCAACACTGCACGCCAACAACGCCAACCAGGCCATTGAACGTATCATGCATTTGGCACCCAAGGACGCCCACGACAAATTGCGTTTTGACTTAAGCCTTAATATACGCGCCATCGTTGCTCAGCAATTAGTACCAACGGTGGACGGAAAAGGCCGGGTTGCCGCTATTGAAATTTTGCTGAATTCACCGCTTATTCGCGATCTGATTCAGCGTAATGAAATGGGCGGCCTGAAAGAGGCCATGGAGAAAGGCCGTGAACAAGGCATGCAAACCTTTGATATGGCGTTGTTCGACTTGTACAAAGCGGGCAGGATAACCATGGAGCAGGCGTTACACCATGCAGACTCGCCAAACGACCTGCGTCTGATGATTAAGTTGGATGCCAATAGCAGTAATGGCGACGGCCTTGGTTCGTTGTCAGGTGTTTCGATCGACATGGACTAATGATCAGACTCTGCCAAAGCGATAGCGCTTTTACCATTCAACAATACTACGATGCCCTGCAAGCGCAGGGTATCGGGTGCTTGATCCGCAATCAGTTTATCAGTGGTGCAGCCGGCGATTTGCCTATTCAGGACACGCAGCCGGAATTATGGCTGATGGACAAAGACGACCTGACAATGGCTAAAAAGGTGCTGAATGAGCTGTCGTCAGACAGTGACGAAGGTGAATGGGTATGCAGTAGCTGTAACGAACCCCAGGAGCCCGCTTTTCATTTATGCTGGCAGTGTCAGCAGCCTCGCAACAGTGCGTAAGTGTGTGCAGCATCGCTTGATTGGTATTCATGTTTGATGGCAGTCATTTTAATTACCCTCCACCGCCTGCAAAATGTGTTGAATGATAAGGTCTGGTCTGTCGCCCGGAATATTATGTGTAGCGCCTTCGGCGACGATTAATTCAGCGTTATCAGACAGGCTGGCGATGCTTTGCTGCATTTGAAACCATTGAGGCCCTATCTCGTAAAAGCGCTTGTTATTGATATAAGCCTGATCATCATGTGTTAATACAACCAGTTTCAGTTTGCCGAAATCATAATTGAGTGACGCCAATGGCGTGAAAAAGCCCTTTTCATTCGTGTAGGACGAGAGCACGTGTGCCCATCTCAAGCTACCATAGTAGTTAGCTAAACGTTCAGACAACCCAGACTCAAAGTCGACGAAAAGATTGCGGATGTCAGACAGTCCGAAGATTGCGTTTGCATAAGCCTGTGTGACTGCTGATGATGGGATTGGTTCTAACTTTCCACGAAGAAGCCCATGTTGGTTTTCATGGGCTGAGTCTAGAAAAATAACCGAATGCAGATTAAGTTGATCCCTGGACATCGTTCTTCGGGCAATAACGCCACCATAAGAGTGGGCCACAAGTATGACCGGGCGCTCGTTGGCGATATGCGATATCAATGCCTCCTGCAGCCGTGACTTGTCCTCTGTTGTAAAATCAGTAGGCACATCATCGCTGCCACCATAGCCTAATCTGTCGTAGTAGCAACTGGTGAAAGAGGCGGGCAACTCTGAAAGCACGCCAGACCATGTTTCTTCAGAATCTGAGCCGAAACCGGTTTCAAAAAAGACGACAGGTTCCCCTTCACCTTGGCAAACGTAATGAACGCTATTGCCCACATAGGAAAAAGTCGAACCGACGGATGTCTGCGTGGGACTTTGAATATAAGCGATTATCCGTAAAAACACATATAGGGTTAATGTGACCCCAACAAGAATGACTATCCCGCGCACTATTTTTTTTGGCATCGAAAGTTTCATATCAGTCCATTGAATATCTTAAGTTATTGTTAGTATTAACCGTTTTAAGTCCGAAAAACAAACTTCAATGCAAATCGCTATGTTCCACGCAGCATCAAGCCCAAGGAGCCAGCTTTCAATTATGTTGCCTGTTCAGGCTATTCATCGTGAAGTAATGTTGCAGTCCTGAAGAGGACTTTCTGAAGGTGTAAGAAGGGGGGGATCCTGATTTTCAGCTTGTTCACATCCGTTTTGCCAGGCAGACATTATTTAATAAAACACTTGTGAAATTTTGTAATTCGATTCTGAGAAATACGCTTGAAGCTAATAAGTCAAAGCGCTACCTTAAGTTAAAAATCAATTCGCTCAATAATTGCACAATGCGTGTGTAATGGAAGAGGCAGGAAAAAAATGAAACTATTCACCACCGTGCTTAGCCTTGCTGTTTTGACTGCCTGTTCTGTAATCGAACAGCCCATCCCCGAGTTTACTGCGGTCCCCGACTCAAACCTACAGCAAATGCAGGGCACCCGATTCGATCGCTTTGTCATAGACCCACAAGCTGACTTTAGCCAGTACGATAAGGTTATATTTTTTCCTACGCAGTTTGATAAATTAACCATCGATGAGGGCGCTGACAATCAGTTGACGAACAGCTGGAATGCCTCTACCTGGGATGAAATGGACAAAATTTGTCAGTTCTTTGATGATTTTGCCCAGCTAACCTTTGCGCAAAAAAGCGGACTAGAACCAACCAATCAAGGCGGCGAAAATGTAATGGCGATAGAATTCAGGCTCATGAACTTTATGCCGTATCAGCGTCGCTACCAGGATGCCAACCGCGATACGGTAGCATTAAGGGGTCAACGCAATGGGCTTGGGTCAATTACGTTTCAAGCGGTGGTGGCTAATTCAAAAACCGGTGAATTACTAGCGGTGATTGAAGATGGCATGGAGCTCAACCCAGGCAATATGCTAATCATTAAGGGTGACCCCAACCTGCAGGTTGATAGTGCCTCACGCATGGCCCAAAATGTTGCCTGGCGTAAAACGTTCAAGCGCATAGCAAACCGGCTTCACGAAGACCTCATGCGCTTAAAACAAAGCTAGTTTTGTGGTTTGGCTACAAAAGCCCTGGTAATTGTATTTTCTAAACATTGCATCACAAAACCAGCGTAAACAAATACCTGCTCGCGGTATAAGTTCAACATTACAGGCCGTGCATTAGTTCGTCATAAGTTCGTGCCAGGGCCGCATCCAGATAGCGGCCTGTATTAGGGGAGATATATGCTCAAACAGGCCCTGAGTTCAAAAGGCTTAATTAACAGACGATGCGACGCCCACCTCTGATTAGCAGGCTTATGGGGTGCCGCGCTGCTTGAGTTTTTCCAGGCTTACGCGGTCTTTCATACTCATGATCAAAGCGGCAATGCTGAGAAGTAAAATACTGCCCGATTCGTAAATCAACACGATTTTATCGAGTTCTTTGCTTTGTAAAATGATCATTCGGCTTAGCGCTGTCATGGCTATGATTAATGGCAGGGTGACGGGGATTCGATTGCTATTATAGTAAGCCGCGAGCATGCCCATTACCTCGGCATAAATAAACAGCAACAGCAGATCAGACAGCTCTACTTTTTGGTAGCGGACCATATGCATAATTTCGGCGCCAACCGCTACCAGAGTGGCCAGCATAATTAATATCAGCAGTAGTTTTTCTATCAGGTCCAATAATTTAGGCATTGTGTCCCCCAACTTTGAGCAGATGGTTTTTTATCCATACTGCAAAAAGCCGGTGGAGAAGACTATTGCTCAAAGGTCTTATTTTGCTAGTGCTTGGTGTCTAGTCTCAAAATGAGAGTGAGGATCAGACGAACTGGTTTTCGTACCAACTGGAAAAGATTAGGCACGCAGACACGCTGTCGACCTTGCCCTTTGTAAGCTTTTTATAGCCGCCTAACTCAAACAATGCGGCTTTTGCATCGGCAGTACTTAACCGTTCGTCCCAGGTGGTTACCGGTTTGTTGAATCTGCCGTGCAGGCGGTTTGCAAACTTTTCTGCCCGTTGGGTCATTAACTGGGAGGTACCATCCATATTAAGTGGCAAACCTACGACCACCAGATGAGGTTGCCATTCTTCAAACAGCTTACCAACCAGAGTCCAGTCCGGAATACCGTCCCGGGCTTTTAACGCCTCAAGCGGTGATGCGGTGCCGGTCACTTCCTGACCAACAGCTACGCCAATGCTGGTGGTGCCAAAATCAAATGCAAGTACGGTTCGGCTTCCTAGTTCAGGCATGACCGACCTGAGGGGCCAATTGCCAAACATCCACGCCCAGTTGTTGAACCGCTGCTTCCCAGCGTTTGTGAATAGGGGTGTTGAACAATATTGCTGGATCCGCCTCAATGGTGAGCCAGGCGTTGTTTTGAATTTCTTCTTCCAACTGCCCTTCGCTCCAGCCGGCATAACCCAGCGTAATGATAGCCTGGTCGGGTCCGCGATGATTGCCCAGGGCACTGAGAATATCTTTTGACGTAGTCACCATGATTTCGGGGGTAAGCGATAAACTGGAGCTCCAGCCAGGTTGTGGCGAATGCAGGATAAACCCCCGTTCCTGACTAACCGGACCGCCAGACAGCACGATTTGCTGCCCCTTTTCGTCATCGATTTCCGCACCTTTTTCGGCTTGTTCCAACAGTTCGCGCAGGGTCATGTTGGTAGGGTGGTTAACAACCAGGCCCATGGCGCCTTCGTCATTGTGCTCGCATATATAGGTTAAACTGCGGGCGAAAAACGGATCTTCCATGGATGGCATGGCAATCAAGAAGTGATTTGCCAGACTTTTTAATTCAGTCATCGTATTACCTCGCTGCTCCACTACTACTCAGTATGGCTCATTGTGCCAATTTTGCTTCAATGGCATCAAACAGGGCGGCCATAATATTAATATCGTAGGCACGTTCTATTTCTCTGACGCAGGTTGGACTGGTGACATTTATTTCAGTAATGCGGTCGCCAATCACGTCCAGACCAACAAAAATCAAGCCTTTCTCGATTAATACCGGCGCGATGGTTTCTGCCAGACGTCTGTCGCTGTCACTGATGGGTTGAGGGCGACCTGTTCCTCCTGCAGCCAGATTTCCACGGGTTTCGCCGGCTGATGGCAGGCGCGCCAAACAATAGGGCATTACATCGCCGTTAACAATTAATACGCGCTTGTCGCCGTCTTTTATTTCCGGCAGGTACTTTTGAACCATCATTTGGCGCTGACCGTTTGCTGTCAGTGTTTCAATGATCACACCCAGGTTTGTGCCGTCTTCTTTTACACGAAATATAGAAGCGCCACCCATGCCGTCCAACGGCTTACAAATCACGTCTTTGTGTTTGGCATGGAATTCACGCACCAATTTGCTGTTGCGGGTAACCAGGGTGTCCGGGATCAACGATGGGAAGTACGATGTAAATAGCTTTTCGTTAAAGTCGCGCAGGCTTTGCGGACGGTTAACAACCAGCGCCCCATCGCGTTCTGCCAGTGATAAAATATGGGTCGCGTATAAAAACTCGCTGTCGAAAGGCGGATCTTTGCGCATCAATAGCACGTCGATATCACCTAACGCGTAGGTGGTTGTTTCACCCAGTGTGTAGAAGTCTTTGTCCTGGTCGCGAACCGTAACCTGTTGACCGATACCTTTTGGCGCACCGTTATCGATATAAAGGTCGCTGAGTTCAAAGTAAACAAGCGTTGCACCACGGCGCTGGGCTTCCAGCATCATGGCAAAACTGGTGTCTTTTTCAGGTTTGATTTTGGCAATGGGATCCATTACCACGCCAACGGTGTAGGTCATAGTGCGCTCTCATAACAGGTGATAACTCCATAATGGAGATGATTCACCAGGAATCAAGCGCTCAGGTTGGAAAAGTCCGGTTTAAACGGTATTACAGATCGCCAAATGTGGCTTGCAGCACCGAGACGCTGGCAAGCGCGGCAGTTTCTGTGCGCAATATACGAGGACCTAGGGAACATCCGGTGAAGCCTGTTTCTTCGGCCTGATGGACTTCGGATTCAGACAACCCGCCCTCCGGACCAATGAGTAGCCTGAATCCCTGGCTGTTTGCAGTAAGCTGAGATAATTTCTGCTGACTGCCGGGCGACAGGACTAATCGGGTTTGCGTCGTTGACTCCGCCAGCCAACTGGCCAGAGAACGTGGCGGGTTGAGTATGGGGAGTGTATTCCGGCCGCTTTGTTCACAGGCACCCTGGATGATCTTTTGCCATTGCTGCTGCTTCTTTTCCCAGCGCTTCTCATCGAGCTTTACTGCACAACGTTCCGTTATCAGAGGCGTTATGTGTGTTACGCCAAGTTCCGTTGCTTTTTGCAATACGATATCCATGCGATCGCCTTTCGACACACCCTGACCAAGGTGGATGGGCAGTGGAGACTGAGGATCCAACGTGAGCTTTGCGTCAATCTCTACAATTACCTGGCGCCGTTCGGCGACTATGATGGTCGCAGTGTATTCACTGCCATCGCCGTTAAAAATAACGACGGGGTGGCCGGCTTTTAAACGCAATACATTGGCAACGTGGTGGGTTGCTTCGCTGCTAAGGACAAGCTCTTCGTCAACGTTAATGGTGTCTGGATGAAAAAGACGAGGGATACGCATATCAAACTCAACTACAAAAGGAATGACGCGTAGTGTAACTGTGGGTTAGTGGTTGTTTCAATAAGAAGGGCTCCGGAAAGGCCGGAGCAGCCCTGAGGTATGCTATTTGGAGGCAAAAGTATTTATTGCTTGCCCCTGACCTGTGGCCATTGATTTTGAGCGACGGGCATGAACGGTATGTTTGCCTTTGTCACTGGTAAGCGCATAACCAAAAATCATCAACACGATTGTAAATAATAAACTGAGTAGTAACATTTTCTATTCCTTAAAAAATCTACCTTAGTTGTTGGCAGTCACTGCATACTACTCAAGTAGATGCTGTTAAAAAGCATACCAACCAATACTACTGAATACGCCACAATACCTTTTGTGGTTTCTGCAACAGACATCGTCTTATTGCAGCGCACAAAAATATAGAGCGAAACAGGTGAAAATTCCAGCTAAAAATGCCTAAAAAATGAAGTCAAAAAAATTTCTCTATCCTTTCAGCCACTTGGCTTAGCGCTATTTTTTATTGGTCTTAAGTTTAAATTTTGGGTGTGACAGTATCATTAAGGGTATTTGACAGGTTTATTTAGTTGCTAACCCCGTTACTTCGCTGTTAACTTAATGGCTCAATACAACAAACACGGATTGGAACATGTTTACTCAAGAAGATATTGAAATGTACGTAAATACCTACGCGATCCCATGGGGAATCAACATCGCGATGGCGATAGTGATTTTCGTACTGGGTCGTATGGTAGTGGGTGTAATTATTTCGATGATTGGCAAGATTATGTCGAAATCGAAGTACGACCCTATGCTGGTGGATTTTTTAAAGTCGATTCTGAATGCCATATTGATGCTGTTCGTCATTGTTGCATCATTGGATCAGTTAGGTGTTGATACCACTTCATTGGTCGCTATTTTAGGTGCGGCAGGTCTGGCGATTGGTTTATCACTTCAGGACTCGCTGAAAAACTTTGCTGCCGGCGTTATGTTGTTAGTCTTTAAGCCGTTCCGCTCAGGCGACTTTATCGAGGCTGGCGGTACAGCAGGTGTAGTGAAGAAAATTGGTATCTTTACTTCAACGATGAATACACCTGATAACAAAGAGATTATCGTGCCAAACGGTAAAATCTACGGCGACAACATCGTTAACTATTCAGCCATGGATACGCGTCGTGTTGATATGACTTTTGGTATAGGCTATGGCGATGACCTGTTAAAAGCGAAAAACCTTCTTGAGCAAATGGTTAAAGAAGACGAGCGTATTTTGCCTGAGCCTGCGCCTGTTGTTGCTGTGTCGTCATTGGGCGATTCCAGTGTCAACTTTATTGTTCGCCCATGGGTGAAAAAAGAAGACTTCTGGGGCGTTATGTGGTCGTTCACTGAGAACGTTAAACTGCGCTTTGACCAGGAAGGTATTTCAATTCCATTCCCGCAAATGGATGTTCACCTGTACAAAGAAAACGAAGAACAGGAAGAAAGCAAATAAGCTTTTTCGTTATGAAAAAAATCCCGGCACAGGCCGGGATTTTTTGTATCTGCAATTATAACTACGAACGGTTATTGGCAACTGGCTTTTTTCTGACTCGCTGTGTAATCCCGCATAGCGGCATCCATGTTGGCTTGCAGGTTGTCGATACGGGTTTGTGGTGCCGGGTGAGTAGACAGGATTTCCGCCGGACGCTCTCCACCGCTGGCAGCTTCCATATTCTGCCACAGGTCGACAGACTGACGAGGATCGAATCCGGCCAGTGCCATTAACTGTAATCCAATAATATCGGCCTCAGATTCATGTGCGCGGCTAAACGGTAGTTGTACGCCAACCTGCAACCCCAGGCCCAGGCCAGACATGATAGCCTGATTGTAAGGTACTTCGTTAGCGGCCAGGATTTGATTCACCGCCTGGGAACCCATTTCAATCAGGGTGCTTTGCGACATCCGCTCATTACCGTGCTGAGCGATGACATGGCCGATTTCGTGGCCAATAACCGCTGCCAACTGATGTTGATTTTTCGCGACGTTCAACAACCCTGTATAAACACCGATTTTTCCGCCAGGCAGGGCGAAAGCATTGACCTGATCGTCATTAAACACAACCACTTCCCAGTCACCGGCATAAACGCCCGCTGGCACAAACGGTAGCAATGTCTCTGCCACGCATTGTACATAGCTGTTTTGCGATGGTTTTTGCGAAACCGGTGTTTCTGCTTTCATGCCATCAAACGCCTGAGCGCCCATCTGGTCAAGTTGATTGCTGCTAAAAATAAGTAACTGACTACGACCGGTAGGAGAGGTGGCACAGGCAGTCAAGCCCAGCGCCAACAGCAAACAGCTTGTTAATTTGAAAAGTGGTTTCATTCAGGGTTCCTTTTGCGGCATCGAGCACGGCGCTTTCATCTTTTAAGACGTCATCGCTCAGCGCTTCATAAATCTGTCATCCCCAAGACATCAAAATGTCATCGGGAGTTCTTACTTTTACTAGTTTAACACCTTGATTATGCAACGCTAATTATTGTCGTCATCACAGGTGTTAGCTTACTTCAAAAGACTACAAGAAAGGAACAACAATGATAGCGTCAAAATGTAAAGCAAGCCTGTTGGCTCTCACAATTGCAGGATTATTGGGTGGTTGTAGCCTCGAAGGCGATGACGGACAAGACGGTGCCACTGGTGCGCAGGGTCCTCAGGGTGAGGCGGGCGCTGACGGCACTGATGGTCAGAATGCCCTGCAGGGTATTCGTTTGTCTGTGATTGGCCGGGCTAGCCTGGATGCTGAAGGCGCAGCAGAGATTGTTCAGTATGACGTGGACACGAATACAATTTATGTCACCAATAGCGATGCCAATACCGTCGAAATGGTCAGTACTGCGGATCTGACTGCCGAATCAATGAACAATCCAATCACTGACTTCAACCTGACAACCGGCACCAGCATTACCCTGGCCGATGAAATCGATGGAGTTGCGCTGGATGGTTTAACCAGTATTGCATTGTCGGGTGATTTGCTTGCAGTGGCGGTACCTGCAGATGACAAAAGCGACAACGGCTTCATCTTGTTTTACACCGGCGTATCGGGTTCGGCACCGGTTTTCCTAAAAGCAGTGGAAGTAGGCAATCTGCCAGATATGGTGACGTTTACTCCGGATGGCAGCAAAGTACTTGTTGCAAACGAAGGTGAGCCAAGCGGCGACTATACTATTGACCCGGAAGGCTCAGTGGCCGTTATTACTGTTACTGATGGTGTGCCTGCAGATACTGCAACACTGATTGATTTTACCGAATTCAATTCGCAAAAAGCGGGCTTAATGGCCATGGGCATGCATTTTCCAAACCCGGAAGGTCGCACAATTAATGGTGTTACTATCACCACCAGTGTTGCTCAGGATCTGGAGCCTGAATACATTACGGCTAATAACGACACAGCGTTTGTCACTCTGCAGGAAAACAATGGCGTTGCGGTCATCGATTTGACCTCGCTGGAAGTGAATGTACTGGGACTGGGCTTTAAGGATTGGTCTGCGCTGAATATCGATGCTCAGGAAGACGGTGAAGTGAACTTTGGCAAGTATGCGGGCCTTTATGGTGTTTATATGCCGGATACGATTGCCATGTATACCTGGAAAGAAGCGCCTTTCCTCCTTACCGCCAACGAAGGTGATGCACGCGAGTACTTTATTGGCGATGATCTCACAGAAGCAGAGTGTACAGCGGCAGGTGGGCAGGATTTCGATGATGGTGAATGCCTGGCATTTACTGAAGAAGTCAAAGTGAAAGACCTGAGCGCGGCACCGGGTTCGTTACTGGAAGCATTGCAGGCAAACGGAGAAACCGACGATCTGCGTGTCACAAACGCGTTGGGTGATATGGATGGCGATGGCCAGTATGAAGCGGCTTATTCCTATGGTGCGCGCTCTTTTACTATCTGGGATCAGAATGGCTTGGTCGTGTTTGATTCAGGTGATGACTTTGAGCGAATCACTGCATCGATTTATGGCGCTCAGTTTAATAATGGTGATGACGAAAATGAAGGGGATTCACGTTCAGAAAACAAAGGACCTGAACCAGAGGCACTGACTGTCGGAACAGTTGGCGAGCGTTCATACGCATTTATCGGGCTGGAACGTATGGGCGGTATTTTCATTTACGACATTACCAATCCGTACGATGCGTTTTTTGTCGATTACATCAATAACCGCGATGTTACGGAAGGACTGGCGGTAGGCGATGCGATAGGTGATCTTGCGCCAGAGAGCCTGTTGTTCGTTTCTGCTGATGACAGCGTTACTGGTGAACCTATGTTAATTGTAGGCAATGAAGTCAGTGGCACCGTAGCGGTTTACGGTATCACTCAGCAATAATTAAATCCGGGCTCCATGCCCGGTTTACATCGAGCCCGTGTTGCATGTGAATGCCACGGGCTTTTTTTGTGTTTGCACCTCGCTAAAGCGAATAAGTCAGCAGGCTACGGCTCCGTCTATCTATTGAAAATCAGTTTCATTATGTTGCACAGCGTCTCATTGCATTCTATGCTTATTTTGTTGTGTCGCAAATGTCACTAAATGCATAATTTAAACAAAATAACCAAAAGTATAATTGTGCGTAAGTGCGTTCAAGATTCATAATCTATATGTCGAAAACATTCTGTTCAGCACGAGTTCAAACGGATTTGGACAGATTGTGCTGTAGGTTGAGGTAGTGATGGCTGAAGTAGCAAGACCATTGAAACAAGCTGAATCCGTAGAATATACCTGGGTTTGGGTATCGATTATTGTACTTTTGGTGGCGTGGGGAGCAACCTATACACAATTTCCTACTTTAGCCATGGTCGCGGTGTCTTTAGCGGTAGGTGCGACAACGGTTTTCAGCGTCAGGCAAAGCCAGCATGATTCCCAAAAGAAAACAGAGCAAACAAACCCACTGCCATCACCCTCTTCTGACGAAGTGCCTCCCAGAATTCGCGCAATAAACAGCGCACTGCGGGAACTGTTAGCGGAGTGTGAGCAAAATATACAGGCTGTTAAGTCCACCCAGGACGATGCAGTGCACACCCTGTCTACATCATTTTCATCGCTGCGAGAGTTGGTTGAAGAGCAGCAAACGCTAACTAAATCTCTGATGACGTTCGAAGGCTCCGAGCAGTCATACGCAGCACACCTGAAAGACTTTGCCACTGAGACTGATGAAACCCTGATGTCGTTTATTGATACCACCGAAAAGGTCAGTTCATCTACCCAATCTTTAATGACGCAGGTTGAACAAATTTATCAGGCTATGCCTACCGTGGAAAAAGCCTTGAGTGATATCGATGCTATTTCATCGCAAACCAATTTACTGGCCCTGAATGCCGCTATAGAAGCTGCAAGAGCAGGTGAGGCAGGCCGAGGGTTTGCGGTTGTTGCCGACGAGGTGCGGGCATTATCTACCCGTTCTACTGAGTTCAGTGGCGTGATCACGCAACAAATGAGCATGATTGGGGAAATGATCACCAACCTCGAAAAAGAAGCGCGCTTCGTGGCTTCCATTGACTTGTCGCAGGTGACAAACAAAAAAGACCACATCAAGGGACAGCTTGGCCTAATTGCCGGCAAGGCTTCTCAGGACTTGTCTGTTACCGAAGCCCTGAGTTCTTTGAATACGCGCTTCTCCGCTACAGTGGGCGATGCAATTCGCGGTATGCAATTCGGCGATATCAATGGTCAGAACCTGGAACACACCGCCGGCATTATCAGCATGATTACTGACCAGTTGGACACGCACAATATCAGCCATCTGGAAACGCAAATGGAAGACTACAAAAGTCAGTTGGTGGCCAAAGGCCAACTTGATCACAATCCGGTTTCAGCGTCTTCCATGGACGCTGGTGATGTTGAATTGTTCTGAGTGAAAACCCAGGAGTATCGGTCATGTCAAAACATATCTTAGTTGTGGATGATTCAGTTTCAATTCGCCAAATGGTCGAAACCACATTAAAAGCAGCACACTATCAGGTCACGCTGGCCGAAGATGGTCTGGACGCGCTGGAGAAATGCAAAGCCTCTACCTTTGATTTTGTGCTGACCGACCAGAATATGCCTCGCATGGATGGGTTGTCACTGATTAAGTCTTTGCGCAGCCTGGTAACGTTTCAACGCACGCCAATTGTTGTGTTAACCACCGAGTCGAGTGACGACATGAAACAGCGTGGCAAAGCGGCTGGTGCGACAGGCTGGATGGTCAAGCCATTCTCTCCGGATGTGTTACTCAACGTAATGCGCCGGGTACTGGGATAAGTGGCCCAGGCCTGAGGAGCGAACATGAACGTTGATGTAGAACAGTTTCATGCAGTGTTCTTTGACGAGAGTAACGAACACTTGCAGGCCATGGAAGATTTATTAATGACACTTGATGTCGATAACCCCGACAGCGAGGCATTAAACAGTATCTTCAGAGCGGCCCACTCCATAAAAGGGGGCAGCGGTATTTTCGGCTTCGATGCGCTGACCGGGCTGACCCACGTGATGGAAACGCTGCTCGACAGAGCACGCAATCAAACCATGAGTTTATCGGTCGAGATTGTCGATCTGTTCCTTGAAACCGTTGATACGCTTAATGCAACGCTGCAGGCTTATAAAGACGGCGGTGAGCTACCTTCTGATGCCATTAACGCCGGTATCGAAAAGCTTGAGGCCGTTCTTGGCAGAACGGGTAGCTCAGAGCAGGCAGCTCAAGCAGCACAGGCCGGCGAAAGCGACGATGTGCTAGCGGAATCGGAAGACGCTGACGATGGCTTTGGCTTTTTCGACTTTGATGATATTGCCGAGCCTGTTGCGGCCGGTGATGCAACCGATGACCTGTTTGGTGATTTGGCCTTTGGGGCGGAAGCACCAACAGACAACCCGCAAGCAGTGACGCAGCCACATACAGCTGATGGTAAAGAAACAGACGACATCTCCGGTTTTGGGTTCTTTGATGACGAGGCACTGCCCGCTCAACCTGCCGTGTCACAAAGCGAGAAAAGCCAGCCCGTCCCGGTAACACCGAAACAGAATGTCACGCCAATTGCGAAGGGCAAGGCGGCATCTCAAACTAAAACGCCAGCCAAAGAATCCGGCTCCATTCGCGTTGACACATACAAGATTGATGGCATGGTCAACCTCGTCGGCGAGCTTGTGATCACCCAGTCCATGCTGTCTATGATCGGGAACGAAGTCGACGGCAAAGCCGGTGAGATGCTTCAAACCGCAATTGATGAGTTACAGCGCAATACGCGTGAAATACAGGAATCTGTGATGTCGATGCGTATGTTGCCTGTCAACATGACATTTAATCGCTTCCCTCGGGTTGTGAGGGACTTGTCACAGAAGCTCGGTAAGCAGGTCAAACTTGTTATTGAGGGCGGTGCCACAGAAATAGACAAGAGCCTGATAGAAAAGCTGGTGGATCCGCTTACTCACCTGGTTCGCAACAGTATCGATCACGGTATTGAGTCGCCAGAAACTCGCCAGGCCGCGGGTAAGCCTACGTCGGGCACCGTTGTGCTCAGCGCTGCGCAAAAAGGCAGCAGTATCATTATCAGTATTCAGGATGACGGCGCTGGGTTAAACCGCGAGCGCATTCTTAACAAAGCCATGGAGAACGGTCTGATTCACTCTGACGATATGCCGGACAGTGATATCTGGAAGCTGATATTTGAACCTGGCTTCTCCACGGCTGCAGAGGTGACCGATGTCTCCGGGCGCGGTGTCGGTATGGACGTCGTGCGTCGCAATATTGAATCAATCGGCGGTCGAATTGAAATCGAATCCAAAGTGGGTGAAGGCTCGTCATTCAATATTCATTTACCGCTTACCCTGGCCATTGTCGACGGGATGTGTGTGGCAGTGGGTGATCAGATATTTGTGGTGCCGCTGCTCAATATCATTGAGTCATTCCAGCCAAGAGCCGAACAGCTTCAAACCCTCAGCAATGACAATGTGTTATGGATCCGGGGGGAATACTGGCCACTGGTGGCGCTGCATGAACTCATGGATGTTGAAGGGGCAATCGATGCACCGGAAGAGGGGATCGTGGTTTTACTGGAAAGTGGGAAAAAACGGTTTGGTATACAGGTAGATGCGTTACTTGGTCAGCAACAAGTGGTCATTAAAAGCCTGGAAAAACACTATCGCAAAGTCGCTGGGGTTGCGGGCGCAACCATCATGGGGGACGGCAAGGTCGCGCTCATTCTGGACGCGGACTCCATTGCTCAAACCTGCCAGGACGCTTTAAAACAAGAGGCATGCGCATGACAGAAGCAACGTTGCAGCAATCGCCAGTAGGGTCTGACGAACGGGAATACCTGAGTTTTGTGCTGGGCAAAGAGTACTACGCCATCGACATTACTACAGTGAAAGAGATCCGCGGCTACGAAGCGACCACCAAGATCGCCAACGCACCGGCGTTCATTAAAGGGGTGCTCAACCTACGTGGTGATATCGTCCCTATCGTGGATCTGCGAATAAAGTTCGATGTGGGCGAGCCCACTTATAACGAATTCACCATTGTGATCATGCTACACGTTTACGACCGCATTGTCGGCGTTGTGGTAGACGGAGTGTCCGATGTGGTGCGTTTAACGGAAGCCGAGGTGTTACCGCCGCCTGAATTCGGGGTTGCGTTCGACAGCCAGTATTTACTGGGCTTGGCAGACGTAGACGATTCAATGGTTATTTTAGTCAATATCGAAAAGCTGATCACCAGCGATGCCCTGGCGCTCGTTGATAACAGTCAGAGCGCTGCAATAGCAGGTTAGCCAACCATTTACCTGTCGGTGTAAGGACATCAGCAGGCAAACCGAGTGATGGAGTAAAATCATGGGTGTATTAAGTCTGTTTAACCAAGATGCATTGAAAGCCGCACAGAAATTGTCGGTCATGCAGCAAAAAGCACTGGATAACAGTGCCGCGAGCATCATGATGGTAGACAATCACGGGTTGGTGACTTACGCCAATCAGGCGTGTTATCAAAGTATTGCTAACTGCGGGGTTACCCTGGTCCCAGGTCAACACTGTGACTCGTTAGGGCAGGGTATGTTCGGTCGTCTGGCACAACACACCAACGGTGCAGCTGTCAGTGTGGGCAATAAAAACCTGCAACTCACTGTTACACCGCTCACCGACCCAGCAGGTGTCGCTGAAGGATACATTCTCGAGTGGGCAGACAACGCGCAATTAAATGCTCAGCAAGGCAAGTTAAATGCCATTGACCGTGTCCAGGCGGTTATCGAATTCTTACCCGATGGCACAATTGAAACCGCCAACAGTAATTTCTTAGCCGCGACCGGGTATACACTCGAAGAGATTCAGGGACAACATCACAAAATGTTTGTTGAGGCTGAATACGCTAAATCCGCCGAGTACACCAGCTTCTGGGCGAACCTCAAGCAAGGCAATACACACTCAGGTGAATTTAAGCGCATTAATAAGCAAGGTCAGGCGTTTTGGATTCAGGCCTCTTACAACCCGGTATTTGACGACAATGGCAATGTTGTTCGCGTGGTTAAGTTTGCCACAGACGTGACCCAGGAAAAATTACTCAATGCTAACTATAACGGCCAGATTTCAGCGATTGGCAAGTCTCAGGCAGTGATTGAGTTTGATTTAACCGGGCACATTCTGGATGCCAACGAGAACTTTTTAAATACCGTGGGCTATGAACTGGAAGAAATTCAGGGCAAGCACCACAGTATGTTTGTTCAATCGGATTATGCGGCCTCCGATGAGTACAAAGGGTTTTGGGCGTCACTCAAGGCAGGACAGTTCTTCAGTGGTGAGTACCAGCGCGTTGGCAAAGGCGGCAAGGATATTTGGATCCAGGCAAGCTACAACCCTATTATGGACATGGACGGCAAGCCCTTCAAAGTGGTGAAATACGCCTCTGACATTACGGCTTCCAAGTACCGGGCGGCAGACTATGCCGGTCAGATTGATGCAATCGGTAAGTCTCAGGCCGTTATCGCCTTTAAACCCGACGGCACCATATTGGAGGCTAATCAGAATTTCCTCGATGCAGTGGGCTACAGCCTGGAAGAGATAAAAGGCCAGCATCATCGCATGTTTGTGGACTCGGCAACGCAAAATACCGCGGAGTACAAAGCGTTCTGGTCTTCACTGGCAAACGGCCAATTCTTCTCCGGTGAATTCAAGCGGGTCACCCGCGCTGGCGAGGAGATATGGATACAGGCTTCATATAACCCCATCCTCGACATGGCAGGTAACGTATTTAAAGTGGTGAAATACGCCTCTGACATCACCGCAGAAAAGCGCAAAAATGCTTATTTTGAAGGGCAACTTGACGCTATTGGTAAGTCCCAGGCGGTGATCGAGTTTGAATTGGATGGCACCATTATCAACGCCAATGAGAACTTCCTTGCAGCGATGGGCTACTCCCTGGACGACATCAAAGGCAAGCATCACAGCATGTTCGTTGATGAAACTTACAAACAAAGCGCGGACTACAAAGCTTTCTGGGCAAGCCTCAATCAGGGAAACTACGCGTCAGGCGAGTTTAAGCGCATTGCCAAGGGCGGCCGCGAGATTTGGATTCAGGCTACCTACAATCCGATTCTGGACCAAAATGGCAAGCCATTCCGAGTGGTTAAATTTGCCACCGATGTGACCGCAAGAACCAAAGCCGTTAACGAAATCAAACACGTAATGACGCAACTCGCCAAAGGCGACCTGTCGTGCAAGATTGAGCAGGAATTTGAAGGTGAATTCAAAGAGCTGGGTCAGGCTACCGATCAGTTTATTCAGGACATGCGCACAACTATTTCGGACGTGAAAGATGTGATGACAAAGCTGGCAGATGGCGATTTAACCTGTGGCATCGAGCACGAATTTGAAGGCGACTTCAAAGTACTGGGCGAAGCCATTAACCAGTTCATTCACAACATGCGCTCAACCATTGGTGAAATTAACGACGCAGTTGAAACTATCAATACCGCCTCATCTGAAATCGCAACTGGCAATGCGGATCTGTCTTCACGCACCGAGCAGCAGGCATCAAGTCTGGAAGAAACTTCTTCCAGCATGGAAGAGCTAAACGGCACTGTGAAGCTAAACGCCGAAAATGCAGAGCAGGCCAATAACCTGGCATCACAGGCTTGCACCGTGGCCGCTGAAGGCGGCGACATGATCAAGCAGGTTGTCGATACCATGTCAGCCATAAATGCGTCGGCCCAGCGTATTTCAGATATCATAGGCGTGATTGACGGCATTGCTTTCCAAACGAATATCCTGGCCCTCAATGCCGCAGTAGAAGCAGCAAGAGCAGGGGAGCAGGGGCGTGGCTTTGCTGTAGTGGCCAGTGAGGTGAGAACACTGGCGCAGCGATCTGCAGAAGCGGCCAAAGACATCAAAGAGTTGATTTCTGACTCGGTCACTAAAATTACCACGGGTAACGATCTGGTGAACCGTTCAGGTGAAACCATGGATGACGTTGTCGTTGCTATCAAACGGGTTAATGACATCATGTCGGAGATTGCCGCCGCGTCAATCGAGCAGGCCTCAGGTATCGATGAAGTGAGTAAAGCAGTTGTTCAAATGGATGAAATGACGCAGCAAAATGCCGCCCTAGTAGAAGAAGCCGCCGCCGCAGCGGAAAGCTTGCGCCACCAGGCGGGGCAACTCTCAGACCGGGTCACCACGTTTAAGCTCGACGGCAGTGCCTTGCAAGCCGCGGTGTCAGCACCGGCCAGACTCAGCAATCCGGTAGCCCCGGTAGCAAAACCGGCTGTAAACGGCTACCTGAAAACGCCAGCGCCAGTCGCCAAAACAATGCTGAAACCCGCCCGGGCCGAAGAAGATGAGTGGGAGACGTTCTAATGGGGGCCGTTGTGACCCCCGCTGCCCAGCGGGAGTTTGCATTTAATCGCAGCGACTTCGAAAAGGTAAGAAAAACGTTGATGAGCCAGGCAGGGATCCGTCTGGCCGACTCCAAAGACGGTATGGTGTACAGCCGCTTGGCGAGACGACTCAGAGCACTGAACATGGACAGCTTTAATGAATACCTGGCCTATGTGGCGTCCTCCACCGACGAGCAGGAACAATTCGTTAATGCCTTAACCACCAACCTGACGTCGTTCTTTCGTGAACCACACCACTTCGACGCGCTGGCAAGGTACTTACATGAACACCCAGAGACGCACACGATTTGGTGTGCCGCCAGTAGCACAGGTGAAGAACCTTATTCCATTGCCATGGTGGTGGCAGAGGTCTATGGCAGCTACAAGCCTCCGGTGAATATCGTGGCCTCTGATATCGACAGCAATGTGCTGGCTACCGCGCAACGAGGTGTCTACGCTGCTAACAGCATTGAAAAGTTGTCGAACAGCCGTAAACAGCAGTTCTTTCACCGTGGTACAGGCAATAATACCGGTAAGGTAAAAGTAGTAGATGAACTGCGCAACATGGTGACCTTCAAGAAAATCAATTTGCAGCAAGCTGATTGGGGATTCAGACGAGAGGTTAATGTGATCTTTTGTCGTAACGTGATGATTTACTTCGACAAGCCGACTCAGCTTAAACTCCTCGCCCGAATGGTAGATTTATTGCCGGCGGATGGCATGTATGTGGCAGGGCATTCTGAAAACTTTAATTTGCAAACCGATTTAGTTCGTCCCATGGGGAAAACTCTCTACCGGCCTGTGAAATAACCGTATGGATGACGCATTTGGTGAGTTCAACACGGTACCGATAGCTTATTTTGACACCCACTTTCAACGTGAAGCCATTAAGCTGTTGCCCGGGCAGTACTTTGCTACCTCTGGTGACAAACTAATTGTAACGGTGTTGGGGTCTTGTGTTGCGGCCTGCATTCGCGACCCTATGGCGGGAGTGGGGGGCATGAATCACTTTATGCTACCCACCGCAACCCGGGAGGATGCGACGGTGCGCAGTGCCATTACCCGATATGGCCAGCACGCTATGACTATCCTCATAGAGGACCTCGAAAAGCTTGGCGGGCAACGGTCGCGCTTCGAAGCGAAGGTGTTTGGCGGTGGCAAAGTATTGAACGGCTTTGACAAGTGTGACGTCGGCCAAACCAATGCCGCTTTTGTACAGCACTTTTTGTCAGAAACGGGGATCCCTGTTGTTGGGCAGGATCTGTGTCAGGACTACGCGCGAAAAATCTATTATACCCCCGCAACCGGTGACGTTCACATGAAACGCATTCGCCGCTTCAATAACACCACCATTTTTGAAAGAGAACGCCAGCACAGACAGGCGTTGCTGCTCAAAGGCTAGTGTTGAGTTCCATCAGAGAAATTAGCGACATACACATCAAACTTCGCGACAGGATCATGACTTTTCTGTGTCAAAAGTATAAGCTTAAGCGAATCTAACAGCCCTGCAAGAGTGAACTGTGATGCAGCGGCAGACTGAATTGAGACAGAAAATAATATGAATTCATCCGTAGTGTTAAGTGGTGTCGGCCTGTGGACACCACCCAACAAAATAACCAATGAAGAACTGGTAGAAAGCTATAACGCGTGGGCAGATGCCTACAATGCAGAACACGATGCAGACATTGCTGCCGGTAAACTGGACGCTAAGCCTCATTCCAGTGCGGAATTTATTGAGAAGGCCTCGGGCATCAAAAGCCGATATATTTATTGCAAAGACGGTGCGCTGGATATTCAACGCATGCGGCCTGCTATCCCGGAGCGCGGCGAGGACGAGATGTCGAACCAGGCCGAGATCGCCATTGAAGCCGCTAAACTTGCCCTTGCCGACGCGAATAAAACGGCGGCGGATGTCGACGCAGTGATTGTGTCGTGCGCCTACACCCAGCGAGCATATCCTGCCATCGCGATTGAGGTGCAGGAAGCGTTGGGGATTGAAGGTTTCGGTTTTGATATGTTGGTTGCGTGCTCTGCGGCGACCTTTGGGATGCACCGGGCGTGGGAAATGATTGCGTCGGGCAATGCCAAATGTGTGTTAGTGATTAATCCGGAGCTGGTATCTCCACAAATTAACTACACCGACCGCGACAGTCACTTCATTTTTGGTGATGTTGCAACGGCGACCGTACTGGAGTCGGCTGACACCGTTTCGACGGACAGTGCTTTTGATATTTTAAGTACCAAAGCGAAAACCGTATTTTCAAATAACATCCGGTCGAATTTTGGCTATATTAGCCGCGCAAATGACGCCGATCCGTTTGGCCCGGATAAACTGTTTCATCAGGCTGGTCGTAAAGTATTTAAAGAAGTGTGCCCCATGGCCGCTGATCACATTGGCGCGCATCTGGCGGCGCATGGATACGAACCGGAGCATGTTAACCGTTGGTGGTTACACCAGGCCAATATCAATATGAATACGTTGATTTGTAAACGTCTGTTAGGCCGTGAAGCGTCGCAACAGGAAGCGCCGATTGTGCTGGACGAATATGCCAATACTGCCTCTGCCGGCTCAGTGATCGCGTTTGCGCTACATCATCAGGATCTGCAACCGGGAGACGTTGGGGTAATCTGTTCCTTTGGTGCAGGTTATTCAATTGGCAGCCTGGTTGTGAAAAAGCGTTAAGTTAACATTAAACTGTCGATAACAGGGACATACATCGAGTGGTGACAGATGATTGCTGATATTGGATATGGGCTAAACGCAGCCGGCTACCTGGTGCTGTTGTTGCTGTTATTTACGGTGAGGAAGCCGGGACTGGCAAAGTATCTGCTCAGCCTGGCAACGCTGGTCACCATGCTGTGGTCATTGAGTTTCGTGAGTGTGCTCAGTGGCCCCCTCGACGTTATTCATCTGCTGCAGGGTGACAGCATCAAGCAGGCTATCTGGCTGTTGTTTATTGCCGGTTGCCTGAAACCGGATTTTCAGAATATCTGGCAAGTATTGCGGCAACCGGCCACCCTCATTGCGCTGTCAGTGCCCCTTGTCGCTTTGGTGTTACCCTGGGTTGTGCGCACAGACATTACCTGGCACTTTTTATTGCAAACCCTGATTGCCCTTGAAGTGCTGATTCTACTTGAGGTGTTATACCGACAGGTAGGGGACGAGCAATGGGCCTACAAGCCACTGGCTTTTTACTTAGGTGCTACCAACTTATTTGAATTTGTGTCTTACGCCAATGCCACCATGATTGCGCAGGTGGAGCCCGGCTTTATTGCCGCTCGCGGCTATATCTATTTGCTTATGCTGCCCTTTCTGGTTATTGCCACCCGGCGCATAAAACACTGGGGCGTAAACATCTTTATCTCCCGTGATGTGGTGCTGCACAGCAGCTTATTGCTAGTGGCAGGCATTTACCTGTTTGTCATGGCTGCACTTGGTTATGTAATTAACTATCTGGGTTGGAGTTGGGGCAGCACGGTTCAAATCGTATTAATCGCGCTGTCCATGGTGTTGCTGGCAACGCTGTTTTTGTCAAACAACTTCCGTACCCGCATTAAAATCTTCATTACCAAACACTTCTTTGCCAACCAGTTTGATTACCGCGAGGAATGGGTCAAGCTGACGAATGTGCTTGCCAATACCGATCAGTCATCAGCCAGCGTGTACCATGTGGCACTCGAAGGGGTGATGGGTGCAGTTAACTACGATAGCGGCGCACTGGTCAAAAAGCAGGGCGGGCGTTTTACTCTTGTGAGCAATCAGTACTTCATGCCACTGGAACAGGCGGAACCGGCATTGAATGAATTGTGGGACTACTGCGAGCGCACTGGTTGGATGGTTGATTTAGAAGAGTATCGCAGCAAGCCTTTTGACTATGAGGGCTTGCAGCTGCCGCCAAAGGTGATTGAAGACACGGAATTGCAATTGGTACTGCCTTTTATTCGGGAAGGCAAAATGTGGGGGCTGGCATTACTCAGCGCGGTCGACCGGCCAAAGGTTTCACTCAACTGGGAAGTACGGGACTATTTGAATGCCGTGACTAACCAGATAGCAAACTTTATTTACTTCCACGAAGCTGCGCAGTCATTGGCGGAAAATGCTCAGTTTGCAGCGTTTAATCGTATGGCGGCCTTCGTACTGCACGATTTGAAAAACGTATTGGCTCAGATAGATTTAATTCTGTGCAATGCAGCCCAGCATAAAGATAATCCCGAATTTATTGAAGATACCTTCGAAACGTTGCATCATACCAAAGCTCGGATGGACCGCATGCTGCGTCAATTAACGGAAAAGCAGGTCGATGAGGCCGGTGTTGATGCAACCCATACACTTTCTGAATTAATATCAGACGTGATTGCGCAGCGTTGTCAGTCACACCAGCCCTTACCCGTTATGCAAGTGAAAGATGAGACCAGTGTGGTGGTGGACCAGGAAAAGTTCGCCAATGTCATGTATCATCTTATTAGCAATGCGCAACAAGCCACACCGGATGACGGTCAGGTAGACATTACCGTCGTGCTCGATGCTGAACGTAAATATCAGATGATTTTTATCGAAGACACCGGCTGTGGAATGGACGACGAGTTTATTAAAAACCGTCTGTTCAAGCCGTTTGATACCACTAAAGGCAATGCTGGGATGGGTATTGGTGCATACGATGCAAAAACATATATGGAATCCATAGGGGGCTATCTGCAGGTGCAGAGCCAACCGGGAATGGGAACCTGCTTTACGCTGGGTTTCCCCATCGAATAAATACCCTCGTGGTCGGAACGAAATGGAAAAATAAACATGGCTGACACCATTCTGGTAGTTGATGATGATTTAGGCATTCAGAAACAGTTAAAATGGAGCTTAACCGATTATAACGTGGTATTCGCAGACGACAGACAGTCTGCCATAGCACAGCTTCGCCGCTTTGAACCCAGCGTAGTGACACTGGATCTCGGGTTGCCACCCGATCCGGCTAATGCGTCTGAAGGGTTAAAAACACTTGAAGAAATTATGGCTTTGTCACCACGCACAAAAGTGATAGTGGTAACAGGCAACAATGATAAAGAGAATGCACTGAGAGCGATAGACCTCGGCGCCTATGACTTTTATCAAAAACCCATCGATTCAGACACCATCAAGTTGTTAGTGAATCGCGCCCTGAACTTATCCAAGCTTGAAGACGAGAATCGCATTCTGGCGAAAACCCGTCCATCCATGGGCAGGATCATTGGTAACAGTGAAGCCATTCAACTGGTCATGCGCAAGGCTGAAAAGATTGCCGGTACCGATATCAGCACGCTGTTGCTGGGAGAGAGTGGTACCGGTAAAGAAGTGTTTGCCCGCAGTATTCACGAACACAGTCCACGAAAAGATAAACCGTTTGTAGCCATAAACTGTGCCTCGATTCCGGAAAACCTGCTGGAAAGTGAATTGTTTGGCTACGAGAAAGGCGCGTTTACCGGCGCCAATAAAACGACCATGGGTAAAATAGAAACAGCCCAGGGTGGTACCCTGTTCCTCGATGAAATCGGTGATATGCCGATTGGATTACAGGCTAAAATGTTGCGTTTCCTGCAGGAGCGAGTGATTGAGCGCGTAGGTGGACGCAACGAGATCCCTGTCGATATTCGGGTGATCTGTGCGACGCACCGCGACTTACAAACTATGGTTGCGGAAGAGAGCTTCCGGGAAGATTTGTTCTACCGTATTGGTGAAATACCCATCAATATTCCTCCACTTCGCGACCGCGAACAAGACATCGTCTTATTAGCCCGAACCTTCCTGAATCAGTATCGGGAAGAGTTTAATGCCAAAGCGAAAAGCTTCAGTGATGGCGCAATTAAGGCGTTACTGGCGCACAAATGGCCGGGCAATATTCGCGAATTACAGAACAAATTAAAGTCTGCAGTCATCATGGCTGAGGGAACGGTCGTCCAGGCCGAGGATCTGGGCTTGATTGCACCGACTGAAGACTTTGAAAGTGATACGTTGAATCTGCGTGAAGTGCGTGAACAAGCGGAAAGCCGGGCTATCCGCAAAGCGTACCAACGGGCAGATAAGAATATGTCGAAAACCGCGGAGTTATTGGGTGTAACGCGGCCAACACTCTATTCGCTTATCGATAAGTATCACCTGGAAGATCTGAAAACCGGGGTGTAGCCTCACGGCTGGCTAGCGGCTACTCGCTACAATTCCAGTTCACCGCCGACAAGTGATTCAACGATGTTTGGATGCGTGTTGGCGGTAAGTCATATTTCACCTCAATCGGAGAGGGAGAATGAGACTGATGTTGAGATTGGGACTTCTCCCCCAACAACCCAATCCAGCAGTCTTTACCAGAGCTTTTAGCGGCATAAAGGCAATCATCGACAATAGCAAAATAATCAGACCATTCCAGACGCTCGGGCTCCTCCGGGTAAAGCGGTAATACGCAGAAGCCGATGGAGCACGTAATATTCAGCCGGGAATTATCGCTTAGTGAAAATAACTCCTGATGCAGGGATTGATGCAGACGAGTTGCAAGCGATACCGCTTCTAACCGACTGGTATTGCGACACACAGCTAAAAACTCTTCACCGCCCCAGCGTATCAGCATATCAGATGGCCGGAACACCGACCGCAGTAGCCGGCTTAATTGCACTAAAATGCGATCGCCCGCGAGATGGCCATAGGTATCGTTAATGTGCTTAAAGTTGTCAATGTCTAGTAAAAAGCAAACCAGGTCCGCATTGGCGGCATCGGCACCTACGGGTTTGTTGACCAGGTAATTTTGCTGCGCACGATGAATTTCCTGGGGCAATTGGTTATTCAGGTACTGGCGGTTATACAAGCCGGTGAGCGGGTCCAGCAGACTGGCGCGTTCAAGCGCCTGATATGCACTCTCTAACTCGGCATTTTTTACTTCAAGCTCTTGGGTACGGCGCTTTACTTCGCGTTTTAACAAGCTGGAACGCTGTTTCTGGTTTACTCTGCTCCAAAACAGAAATACAAAAAGCAACGAGGCGAGTAACGAGCCATACAGCATCTTGGTGCGTAATTGTTGCTGTTCTGCTCTGGCAAGTTCTATTGCCTGGTTTTTACTTAACAACGTGAGCGCCTGGGCCTGACGCTCGACATCAATTTGTGATTGAAGGTAGAGCAACGCCAGAGAGCGACGCTGATCCAGGCTGTCTGATTCAAGTTGACGTTGGCGTCTCAAGGCACTGAACGCCGACTGGAAATCCTGCTGCTGTACGTACATATCCACTCTGACTGCCTCAAACTGAGACTGGGTGAATAGCTCCTCCCGGTCTATGGCTTGCTGCAAACCTAATTCAATGTGCTCATTGGATTTTTCCTGGTTATCGGGTAGATAGGCATTTGCCAGCGCCAGATGAATATCAGTTAAGAGTGTGGTGCAGTTGTTCGCGGTCGCATGATCAAGCTCGTCAAGCAACAGTTGCCGCCCTTCTGCGTATTGTTTTCTCGCGATTAATATATCACCGACACTTGTAGTGGCCTTGCTTTGGTCGCACAGCGCGCCCAAATTCGAAAAACCGTCAATACTGCTATTCAGGTAGCGCAACGCGGGTTCGAAGTCTCCCTCCTTGGCATACACTTTACCAAGGTGATAGCCCAGTTCTGCATTGAGCAGTGACATCGATAAAGTGCGGATTAGTTGCTCTGCATCTTTTAAATAAAGCAATGCCTCGTCGTTTTTGCCTACATCACTGTATACCCGGGCAATATTCATCAACGCCAGCGCACTGGCGGCGTTGTCATTACTCTCTCTGAGCAAGGGAAGGGCCCTTTCAAGCTGACTCAGCGCGCTTTCAAACTGGCCCAATTGACGCAGGGAAATGCCTATTTCCAGTTGCTGTAATGCAATACCGTCATTGCGATTTTGCTGATGATAGATCTCTTTGGCCAGGTTGAAATAACCCAGAGCGGATTGATATAACCCCATCACGCGATAGGTGCGACCTATATCGGTATAGAGATCTGCAATCGCTAACGGGTTGTTGGCACTTTTAAAGTAATCCAGGCTATTTTGAAATTGGGTAAGAGCGAGAGGATAGAGGTTCTTAAGCAGCGATAAATGTCCGAGCGCATGCACGCCAAGCGCGACAGATTCATCATCCTTGTCGGCGCGAGCCAGCGCAAGAGAGTCGACTATTTGCTGTTCCGCCTGCTGAATATTACCCTGGGCAATCAGCATTTGAACGTTAGATGAACGGTCTCCATGCTGTGTGCTGTCCAAAGAAATATGTCGCAGAGGATGTCCGCCTGCTTGCGCGGACACGCAAAGCATCAGCAGAAAGATACTGCCACGGGCTATCATAAATACCTTTTACACCGCTTATACTTGTTGCTAAAACCGCTACTACATACATCTGCGTTTTATTTGTCGCTATACTTTAGTATAGGTTAATTCCACCTATACATGATTAAAATTTAATCGTTTGTCGTTTTTTTATGCAACATTACCAGTCACTCCTTGTGTGTGCAAAATGTGCTATCCATAGCCGTATTAATTTAGACTTGGCGACCCCGCTGTGGTCAGAAATTTCCTGCAATTGTTCAATGCATTCTTCGGTGAGCGTAAACGTCGCTCTGCGCATAGGTTGCATCGATGCATCGTTACCGACTTTGGAAGCCGATGTAACTAATTGCGATTGGGAGTCAGCATGCGCCGGTTGACCCTGCGCATAATTCAGCGCGTCGTCAATAAAGGTATCGGCAGTTACTGGCTCAGCATTAATCGTGCTAGCTCGCGACGTGGTACGCGACAGATTGAGTAGGCTCATTCTGTTCCCCCTTACTGCGGGCCAGCAGCTCTTCAATGATACTTCTGATTTCAATCGCGGCTTTGCCAGTTGGCTCGCTTTCCAGTACCGAGCGGCCCGACTCTTCTGAGTCATCATACATATTGCGGCTGAAGGTGACCGAGTTAAGCACCGGCACCTCAAAAGAGCGGCATACTTCCTTCGCCTCGAGGATCCGCGGAGCCAGACTCGGCAGGGAAGGGCACTGCGTGATCACAAACGCGGCATTCATTCTGGGGTTGACCATTTTACAGGTCGACAATATGTCTTCCATGTGTGGTACGGTCTTTAAGTCGCGACGCTTTGGTCGCAGTGGAATCAGTATGTGGTCGGCCACCGCCATTGACGAACGCAGTGCCAGGTTATCCTGTCCACCGCAATCGATAACGACATAGTCGTAGCGCTCTTTCAGACTGAGCAGTTCGTTTCGAATCTTACCGTATAGTTGTATACAGGTAATGTTGGGTAATTCGTCGTTGCTACTGCGTTCTTGCGCCCAGTCAGAGGTGGTTCGCTGTGGATCGCAATCCACCATCAACACACTGGCTTTTTTCTCACAACGCAAGTACACGGCGATATTTTGGGCCAGGCAGCTTTTGCCGCTACCGCCTTTTTCGCCACCTACCAGAATCATCATAGGTTCAATCCTCATTGGAGCCTGGCTATTCCTGTCCGAAGCTCGCTGTAATAGTCATTACACAATGAAAAAGTGAACACCGTTTTGGGTCTGCGGTTTTTAGGGGGAACCGGAAAGCCCTTTGTGTTCGGTAGCCCCGCTATCATATCAAAGGATGAAGACCGGAGGCTTTGCGTCACGCGCTTTCGTCGCGCTTTGCCTTTTTCAAACTTTCTGTAAGGTAACGATGTTGCCCTGATACCTTACCTGCCAAAGGATAAACAAAGCCTTCGGGTATCGCCATGTAATTGGGGCATCGCAAACCATAAACGGGGATACTTCTTAATACCAAAAATAACTGATTAAAAAACATCGTTTAATCGAAATTTGAGATTACCACGATAGAATAACTTCACTTCCATACTCTGGCGAGAAGTCTATACTGGTTACATCAATTAAGGAGAAAACAATGACACACCCAGTAGATATGCCTTCACGTGAAGGTCAAAAAGTGCCTGACGTAACTTTTGCGATCCGCGATGGCGAACAATGGATTAACCGGACAACCGACGACATTTTCAGTGGAAAGACCGTGGTTGTTTTCTCATTACCAGGTGCGTTTACGCCAACGTGTTCTTCTACACATTTGCCTCGATACAACGAACTGGCAGATGTGTTCAAGCAAAACGGTGTAGATGAAATTGTCTGTGTGTCAGTGAATGATACCTTTGTAATGAATGCCTGGGCGGCGGACCAGGAATCGGAAAACATTTCATTGGTACCGGACGGCAACGGCGAATTTACCGATGGTATGGGTATGCTGGTAGATAAAGCGGATCTGGGCTTTGGCAAGCGTAGCTGGCGATATTCTATGCTGGTAAAAGATGGGGTTATTGATAAGATGTTTATCGAGCCCAACAAACCAGGCGACCCCTTTGAAGTGTCAGACGCTGACACCATGTTAAGTTACATTGCGCCCAATGCGGTGAAGCAGGAGCCGGTATCCTTGCTTACGAAGCCGGGCTGTCCGTATTGCGCCAAAGCGAAAGCATTACTGCAACATCACGGTTACCGTTATGAGGAAATTGTGATGGGACAAGGGGCTTCACTGACCTCACTGAAAGCAATCAGTGGCAGAACAACGGTGCCTCAGGTGTTTATCGGTGGTAAACACATTGGTGGTAGCGATGACCTGGAAGCGTACTTCGCAGAACAAGCTTAAATGAAAAGCACCGCTCGTCTTCGTTTGCGATAAATGTGACGAGCGGTTTGCTACAAGAATTATAACTGAGGGGCGTCGTAATCCGCCGGCTCATCGGTGTAAATACACACATTCCAATCTTCAGCAAGCCCATCGTCCGCCTGACAATATTTGGCAAAAAAGTCAGCAATTTCCTTGCGCTGACAATGTGCTTCAAAACTCGCCATATCGGCCCAGATTTCATTGAACATAATGGGAAAGCTTTTGCCTTCCGCAAACGGACTGGTGACATGCCGTGTCACAATGTACTGAATACAACCATCCTCTCTGATGGTATTGGGTTCCAGGCTTTGCAGTACTTCAAACAGGGCGTTTTCCTGGCCTGGTTTAGGTAAAAACTGTGCGCAGCAATAGACTTTCTTGGACATAGCGGATCCTTTGACTGACCGGTGATAAGGGTTGTTTGTGAGGTTCGGATTAACAGGCCTTAGTATGGCGTGTCACCTGAGGAAGTCAAAATATCGTTGTTGTTCAGATGCGTGCGTGACAGGGGGCGAACCTACAATCTGCTTTATCGTGGCATTCATCGTCCTGCCTCTCGTTAATTCAGGCTAACTTTGTCATAGTGAACAGCAAAGCATAATTATTCCGGGGAACACAGAATGAAAACCACTTTACGGGCCATAACCTGCGCTTTAGGCCTGGCGCTTTCTACTGGTGCTGCAGCTGCACTTAATCCAGATGAAAAATCCATGGCAGACGCCGTTGATCGCCGCACATCTGATGCCATGGCATTGCTGGAGAAAAGCGTCAACATAAATAGCGGCACCATGAACTTTGCCGGGGTAAAAAAAGTCGCTGACCTACTGGCACCGGAATTTAAAGCGCTGGGTTTTAAGGTTTGGTTTGAAGACGGTAAAGAGTTTAATCGTGCCGGTCATCTAATTGCAAAACACGAAGGCGGGCAGGGGCCGAATATACTATTAATAGGCCATCTGGATACGGTGTTTGAACCGGAAAGCCCTTTTCAGACGATGACCTACGTTGATGATAAAACTATTAAAGGTCCAGGCGTGGCTGACATGAAGGGCGGCAACATCATTATGTTGGAGGCGCTGCGTGCATTACAGCACGTCGGCGCTTTGAAATCGATGAATATACAGGTGGTACTCACCGGTGATGAGGAGTTAAGCGGTCGACCCTTATCGTTATCTAAAGCAGCACTGATAGAGGCAGCAAAATGGGCGGACGTAGCGCTTGGTTTTGAGAATGGTGACGGCAATCCGAAAACGGCAAACACGTCCCGCCGTGGCTCGGTGGACTGGACTCTGACAGTAAAAGGCACGCCTTCGCATTCGTCTCAGGTATTTAAACCCAATGTGGGCGCAGGCGCTATTTACGAGGCTTCTCGTATTCTTACCCGTTTCTATGAAGAACTAAGAAGTGAGCAATTACTTACGTTTAACCCTGGCCGAATCATGGGAGGTACTGAGGTGACTCATGACCGAGCCAAAAACAGTGGGACGGCATTCGGCAAGAACAATGTAGTAGCAGAACACGCTATCGTCACAGGCGATATTCGGGCTATTTCCCAGGAGCAACTGACTCGGGTACAGCGCAAAATGCAGGCGCTGGTCGCGCAAAACTTGCCGAAAACGTCAGCCTCCATTGAGTTTGGTGAAGGGTATCCGCCAATGGCACCGAAAGCAGGAAACCGCCAGCTACTCGAAATATACAGTACGGTGAGTGCTGATCTGGGGCAGGGGCCGGTAACAGCGGTTAACCCGCTTAATGCCGGGGCCGCAGATGTGTCTTTTACCGCGGAGTATGTTGATATGGCATTGGATGGACTGGGCATGAGTGGTTCGGCGGGGCATACCGTGAATGAATCAGCGGTCATACAGTCACTGCCATCACAGGCGAAACGCGCTGCGGTGTTGATGTATCGGTTGCAGTCATCTGCACACTGAGCAGTTGCATTTGACGGGCAAGCTCGCCATAGTATGCCCCAGCCTAGCCTTGGGAGTTTATTTTGTTAACACGTAAGTCTTTTACTGCCATGTGCAGTGCCCTGCTACTCGGTACCGCAGCACTTAGTTCATCGGCCTTTGCGCAGTCGTATTTTGAGCTGACTAACGGTTTTCAGGACTTGTACGCTAAGTCCTTGGGCGAGGTCAGAAAGTGTATGGAGTCAACGCCTAACCGGTTTGCGGTTTGCGCCGACTCGTTACGCGGTGAAGGCAATGCGCCGTTTATCCTGATGCAGTCTGAAACAGACAGCCCGGTTGCGGTGTTGGTGCATGGTTTAAGCGATTCACCCTTTTTTGTTTCGGCAATCGCCGATGAGCTCTACAGCCAGGGATATACGGTCATTGCGCCGTTGCTGCCCGGACACGGTTTGAAAGACGCCGATGCTGATATGGAAGATGACCTGTTAGCAGAGCGCTGGCAAGCTCATATTGATGAAGTGATTACGCTGGCACTTGGTGCGAGTAGCTCGGGTAAAGTGGTTGTTGGCGGATTCTCTACAGGCGGCGCACTTTCAGTGGATTACACGCTCAAACACCCGGATAACGTAAAAGGTTTAATGCTGTTTTCCGGCGCACTGGCGCTGAACGGCAATGTCGAGTCGTTATCAAAAATTTGGGGAATGCGTTGGCTGGCTAAAATGCTTGATGGCGATTACAAAACCGATGGACCAAACCCGCAAAAGTACCCGAAAGTGGCCAGTTTTGCCGGGTTGGAGCTGATGTCACTGATTCGTGAAATTCGCGAACAATTGGAGCAAGGGGCAACCATTACTGTACCGGTATTCATTGCCCATTCTGAAGCTGACCAGACCACGCCTATCGAAGGTGTCGAAAACTTACTGGCATCAGTAGACGCCAATAATACCTTCTACGTGATTGATGCGTCGCATAACTTGTGTCACGCGGATCTGGTGGTTAATCGCCGCTTGCTGGAAAAAATGAATTTCGACAAAAACCGTGCTGATTTAAGTGAAACCTGTTCGGTACCGCAGGTTAATCCGCAGTTCTTTCCTATGATGCGAGCATTGCGCGGATTCGTTGAGTTTTCGTTAACCAATGAATAGACAGATATAGCCGCTATGCACAACACATAGCGGCGTTCGTTGTTACTCCGCGTGCTGTTTGGCCATGCGTTGTTTTTGCACCAGGTAAAAACACGCTGGGATTACCAGTAAGGAAAGTACCAGTGCACTCGCCATGCCGCCTACCATAGGAGTTGCAATCCGGCTCATTACTTCAGAGCCTGTTCCTGAACCCATCATGACAGGTAACAAGCCAATCATCACCGTTGCAACTGTCATCAATACCGGTCGAACCCGTTTCAGGGCGCCTTCTGCAACCGCATTACGCAATAGCGCGGTGGTTATCGTTTGGTGCTGGCGAGCTAAGGATTTACACGACTCGTTGAGGTAAACCACCATGATTACACCAATTTCCACGGTGACACCGGCAAGTGCAATAAAGCCTACGCCGACGGCGACAGACAATTGATAGTCAAGCCAGTACAGCAACCAGAAGCCTCCAATCAGGCCAAGGGGCAAGGTGCCCAGCACAATGGCCACGTCCACCATATTGCGGAAACTCATGAATAACAGGATCACGATAATGGCCAGTGTCAGCGGCAATACATAGGTAAGCTTCTGCTTGGCTCGTTCCATATACTCATACTGGCCGGCCCATTTCAGGCTGTAGCCTGCGGGCAGCGTTAGCTGACTATCCAGCGCGGCTTTTGCGTCTGCCACATAGGTCTGAATGTCACTGGTGGTCAGATCGATAAACGTATAGCCGGTTAATCGCGCGTTTTCGCTTTTCAGCGCAGGCGGACCCTGTGTGATATTGATATCAGCAACGTCGCCAAGGGTAATCCGTTGGCCCGTCGGGGTTATCAGCGGTAAATCGGCCATGGCTTCCGGTGAATCCCGGTAAGCCTGAGGGTATCGCATATTCACTGAATAGCGTTCCAGACCTTCAACGGTCGTCGTAACTTTTTTCCCGCCGACGGCGGTGCTGATAACCTGCTGCACATCAGCGATGTTCATGCCATAACGAGCCGCGGCATAGCGATTCACATCCAGCGTGATATAGCGTGCGCCCGCCACGCGCTCAGCATACACAGAAGCTGTGCCAGGTAAATCGCCGAGGATACGTTCCACGTCTTTACCCAGTTGCTCGATGACCGCGATATCCGGCCCGGATATCTTTAATCCTAATGGGGTTTTGATACCAGTTGCCAGCATATCGATACGGGTTTTTATTGGCATCACCCAGGCGTTGGTCAGGCCGGGAAACTTCACTAACTTGTCCAGTTCCGCTCTGAGTGATTCAGTGGTCACCCCTTCTCGCCATTCTGACTGAGGCTTTAACTGAATAAAGGTTTCAATCATGATCAGGGGCGCTGGGTCGGTAGCAGTTTCTGCTCGTCCTACTTTTCCAAACACGGTTTCGACTTCGGGAACAGTACGAATGAGCTTATCGGTTTGTTGCAATATCTGACGCGCCTCGCCAATTGATACGCCGGCATAGGTGGTTGGCATATACATCAGATCGCCTTCATCCAGCGGCGGCATAAACTCACTGCCCAGTTTCCCCAGTGGGTAAAAGCCAATCACCCCAATAATAACCGCGCAAAGCAAGGTGGTTTTCGGGAAGCTCAGTACAGCACGCAGGGCGGGTTTATAGGCTGCCTGAATCACCCGGTTTACCGGGTTTTTCGCTTCGGGCAGGATATTGCCGCGAATAAAATAGCCAATGAGTACCGGGATCAGGGTAATCGCCAAGCCCGCCGCCGCTGCCATGGCATAGGTTTTGGTGTAGGCCAGAGGAGCGAACATTCGGCCTTCCTGGGCTTCCAGAATAAATACCGGCAAAAAGCTCACGGTGATAATCAGCAGGCTAAAGAACAGCGCAGGGCCAACCTCGCCGGCAGCGTCTGCAACCAGCTCCCAGCGGTTACGCTGCTGATTGGCTGGGTCTTCCAGATGTTTGTGGAAGTTTTCTATCATTACAATGGCACCATCGGTCATCGCGCCAATGGCAATGGCGATACCGCCCAGCGACATGATATTGGCATTCAGCCCCTGAAAATGCATGAGAATGAACGCCGCAAGAATGCCCAGCGGTAATGTGACCAGCGCCACAATCGCGCTGCGTAAATGCAACAGGAAGAGCCCGCATACTACCGCAACAATGATTAATTCTTCGAGCAGCTTGTCCCACAGGTTGTCGACGGCTTTGGTGATCAGGTTTGAGCGGTCATAAACTGGTGTTATCTCTACGCCATCAGGCAACCCCGCCTGTAGTCGCTCTAGTGCGGCTTTGACCCCCGTGATGGTTTTCTCTGCGTTTTCGCCGTAGCGCATAACAATGATGCCGCCCACAGTTTCGCCTTCACCGTTCAACTCTGCGATGCCACGTCTGGCAGCAGGTCCAATGCGGATATCTGCCACGTCACTCAGCAATACAGGCGTGCCCTGTGGGGTGGCGCCTAATACGACCTGTTGCAAATCGTCGAGAGATTGCAGGTAGCCGGTAACCGTGACCATATATTCGGCTTCGGCCATTTCCACTACCGATGCGCCGACTTCCTGATTGCCCCGGGTAATGGCGCGTTCAATGCTGCTGAGCGGCAGGTTGTAGGCCTGTAAGCGCAACGGGTCGATAACCACCTGATATTGCTTTTTCATGCCGCCCACGGTAGCCACTTCGGCGACACCCGGCACGGTTTGAAGTTCGTACTTCAGGAACCAGTCCTGCAGCGATGTCAGGTCTGCAATATCGTGTTGCCCCGTAGGGTCTGACAGCGCATAGATATACACCCAGCCCACCCCGGTTGCATCGGGCCCCAATTGAGGCGTAGCGGTATCCGGCAGGGTTGGCGCAACCTGCGACAGATACTCCAGCACGCGCGAACGCGCCCAGTAAATATCGGTGCTGTCGTCAAACAGGATATATACGTAGGAGTCGCCGAAGAACGAAAATCCACGGACGGTGTGCGCGCCGGGTACAGACAGCATGGCCGTTGTTAACGGGTAGGTCACCTGTTGTTCAACTACCGACGGAGCCTGACCCGGATAGGATGTCTTGATAATAACCTGGACATCAGACAGGTCGGGTATCGCATCAACCGGGGTTTGCTTAACCGACCACATGCCGGCCGCTGCCAGCATCAGCGTCGCGATGAGAACCAGGACCCGGTTTGCGATGGACCAACGAATAATATGTGCTATCACAGTTGGCTCCTATTCGTGATGCGCGTGTTCATTGTGAACCGCGCTAGCCTGTGGCGTAATATCGACAATGATGAAATCGCCATCGTGGATCTCAAACGTAAATGAAATTGTCTGGCCTGCTTGCAAGGCATTCATGGCTACAGCTTCATCAACTGCGAAGTCGAGTGTGGCTGGGCCGCGGCCCCATTTCTCAATAGCTCCGCGCGAAATGTTGAGTACGCGGGAGGTCACATCGACCGTGTTAATCACGCCATCGACAGTGGCCGACTGCACATCCGATTCTGGTGCTTCGCTGCTGTCCTCATTGTTCATTGTGTCATGATCCATACCGGACATAATGTGAATGCCGGTAATGAGTGGCAGACCGGATACGGATTTATCGATTTCCATGTGCAGTGATACGCCGGCACCGAGCTGAGAAATATCGACATCCTCAGACACGGCGAAATCCATTACCATGGCTGGCCACTGCCAGTCTTCTATAGCTTCGTGACTGGCATTCACCGTGCGTGCTTCGCTATCTACAGTGTTGATTTCTCCTGCTACCCAGGCTCGTGATGACATCGACTGTTCGCCATCACTGGCATTGCTGAAGCGCGCTAAATCGGAATCGATGGCGCTTTCTGAATCAAGTAAAAACTGGGCGTTAGTCACGACTTCATCGCCTTCGAGCAGGCCATCGACAATCTCTACCCGATCTTTACTGGTATTGCCAAGGGTTACCGCAACCGACTTAAACTTGCCGTCGCCGAGTGCCAGCACTACACGGTTGTTTTGCGCGGTGCGGATCACGGCGTTGCGAGGGACGGTCAGGACCATCTCGTCATTACTAATTAGAAACACCACGTTGGCAAACATATTCGGCTTGAGTTGCTGTGTCTCATTCGGCAAGCGCAGACGGACTTGTAATGTGCGGGTAGTGGCATTCATGACCGGGTATACGTAGTCAACCATGGCGTGAAAGACGTCGTCCGGGTAGGTATCCAGTGTGATCATGGCGTGCTGACCGGCCCGAATACCGGCCGCTTGTCTTTCCGGCACTTCGGTGGTGAGCCATACTTCGTTCAGACTGGCAATTTCCATAAGAGTGGTGCCGGGCTCTACATAGAATCCCGGGCGAATATTCAGTTTCGCGACAATACCGGATTGCGGTGCGGTAAAGGCCACTTGTTGACTGACTTTGCGCGTGCGAGTAACCGATTCTATTGTGCTCTCTGGCAACTGTAGGGCGATCAGTTTGTCTTTTGCTGCCTTGATCAGGTTTTGATTATTGCGATTAAGCGCAAGCAGGTACTCTTCTTGAGCATTTACCAATTCCGGGGAATACAGCCGGTAGAGCACGTCTCCTTTTTGGACCATTTGCCCTTCGTTGGTCACACTAAGGAACTCGATCCAGCCTTTCACCCGTGGGTGTACGTGGACAATGTTATCCTGATTGAAACCAATGACCCCAAGCGCCGCGACTGACTCAGATAAAGACTCAAATTGTGCTGGTGCGGTTGTTACCCCCAAACTTTGTTCAATATTGGGCGATATGGTTACCGTGCCAGGGGCTTCAGATTGATCGTTGGCGTATACCGGCACCAGGTCCATTCCCATGGGCGACTTGCCGGGGCCATCCCGTCGATAGCTGCTGTCCATGGGAGCCACCCAATACAGAATTTCGTTTTCGTCGTTGGTATCGCCCGACGATTCGTTCATTGCAGCGTGAGGTGCGTCACTGCTGTTGAGCAACCAGCCTGCGCCAAGGCCCAGAACAATGCCGACAAAGAGCATAGCGACAAGGTAGGTCGGTTTCACGGAACCTGAATAATTGTGATGTGTCATGGGATTACTCCTGAGTGGCCTGGGCGGGAAGATAATAGGCGAGTTTTATACCCAGTTTGGCCATCTCACCCTGAATCGATAGTTGTTTGAGCTGTGCGTCCAGCAATGCAATATGGCTTTGTAACACAGCCAGAAAGTCGCCATCTGCGCTGGTATAGGCGTTCAGCGCCGCATCGTATTGCTGTTGTTGTAAGGGCAACAGCGCATCGCGATATCGAGTATAGCGGCGGTTCAGGCCTTGCCATTGGGCATAAAGTTGTTCGACTTCGCTAAGCTGTTGCTGAATTAACCAGCGCTTTTCGGTCTCAATACTTTCTGCTTGCTGTACGGTGGCTGAAATGGCCGGGCGATGATGCGCGCGGCTAAATAAGGGCACGTCAACACTCACGCCAACAGAAACAAAATCCGCTCTGGAGCGGTTGGCCGTATCGTCCTGACGATAGGCGTAGCCGGCGTTGACTTCCCATTGGGGCTCAAAACTTTCGGTGACCTGCTGTTGCTTGATTCGCTGTGTTTCAATTTGTGTGTTCTTCAGGCGAACAGAAGGGTGTTGTTGCAGCAGTGCAATGCGATCTGCATCGGATATCGCTCGCTGGGCATACCACTGCTTTGCCGTTAACCATTGAGTGTCGCTGTCTGCAGGCGATAAATAGCTCAGTTGCTGATGCAATGCGTCTGGTAGCCACAGAGTAAACTTCGCTTGCGCCGTTTGTTGGCTGGTCAGTGCAGTATCCAGTCTGTCTTCCAGTGCCAAGGCCAGTACATCTGAACTCAGTACGTCATATTGTGACGGACCTGACGATGCAGCATAGCTGTTTTCGATGGCATCGGAGAGCTGACTGACGACCTGCTGTTGAGCCTGAATTAGAGCGGCACTCTGCGCCGCTATCAGCCATTCTGTCCAGGTCAGTTGAATATCGCGTCTGAGTTCCCATTCACGGTTTAGTCTGCGCAGGGGTTCAGCGCTAGCCTGCGTTGCTATTTGCTGACGTTGCAAAGCAACGCTGTCACCGCGCGGCAACATCTGCGACACGCCGACTTTTAGCTGTGTCATGGCCTGTTCGTTTAGTGCGAAGCCATCGGTCGGGACGTTGAGCACGCTAAGCGAAACACGCGGGTCAGGTAGCCGACTGACCGCTGCTTGTTGTGAATTCAGCGCCTGTTCGGATTGCCTGCTTTGTTGCAACGACAGATCGTGTTTAACAGCGCTGTCCAGCAACCAGTTTAACGCCTCACTGGCGGGTTGCGAAGCCATAGCGCCAGGGCTCATCAGGCTGAGTAACAAGCCACACAGGGTGGCAATATAGGTTGTTTGTTTCATGTTAAAACCCAAAACGGAATATCAGTAACAGATATCGTCAAAGCATTGCTTCAACAGACATACGGCAATTTGCCATGTGCAGTTCGAACCGGCGAATGCACCGACTTGGGTTTTAGGCTATAGGTGGGCGGAACGGTGTATTCAGCTGACCGCTGAAGGGCTGAGCAGAGAAGCGTAGTGACGCGTGTTGTATTGTCACCGGGCTATTGATTTGAGGATACTCGGCAATAAATACCGGCGACTGACACAAATGTTTGCAAGCACAACCGCCTTTGTCGCAATCACTTTGCATGGCGCAATTGTGAGCAGTCTCTGCACCAGTGACTGCATCGGTGGCTGCTTCAGTATTGTTACCAGATTCAGGACAGCAGCTGTGGGCATTTGCCGATGCACTGTGGTGCTGTTTCATGTCAGCATTCATCGTGTCCGGCGCTGCTTGTGTCATTGTGCTCGTTTGCATCTCAGGCGCAGTCAGGCTCATTGCATGCCCGGCCAGCGGGAGCAATGTGATGGCTGCTATCAAAAAATATAAAACGATGCGCTGCATGGTTATCCTGACTCTATCAACTATCGATGAGTATACGTTAATAAACTTTGCTGGCACAAGAGGCTTGTGCCAGCAGTCGAATGTTCCAGCCGCTGAGCGTTAAGGCGCAGCAAACTAGTGAGCTGCTGCGTAGGCTTCTACTTCAGACCACACTCGCAACAGGTTTTCGCCCAACAACTTAGCGATGCTGGCTTCGTCATAACCGCGGTCCAGTAAGCCCTGCACTAACGACGGGTAAGACGCGACGTCTTTTAGCCCGATGGGGAGGGAATCACCCACGCCATCGTAGTCAGAGCCAATGCCAACATGATCTATGCCGATCAGCTTCACAACGTGGTCTATGTGATCCAGCACATCCGCCAGCGTTGAGTAAGGGTAAGGATTTTCTTTGCTGTATTGGTCAGCAAAGTTTTTAACCTGCTCGCTGTCTTCGCCAAACTCTTTAATAAGCGCATTGCGCTGTTTGGTGCGGTTGTCACTCCACATGCGGGCCTCTTTGGTGACAAAACCCGAGCCGAAGTTGATCATCACAACACCGCCGTTTTCACCCAGCTTAACCAACATGTCGTCTGTCATGTTGCGCTCAAAGCCTGGCGTAAAACTACGCAGCGATGAATGCGAAGCAATAACCGGCGTATTGGTCAGTTCGATAACCTGATAAAACGCGTCGTCAGAAACATGGGAAATATCGATTAGCATACCGATGTTGTTCATTTCTGTGACCAGCTCTTTACCAAAGGGGCTCAGGCCTTTCCACTTGCGGCGAATATCGTAGGACGAGTCACTGATGTGATTGGCGCGTGAGTGAGCCAGTGTAATGTAACGCACGCCTCGATTATAAAAGGCTTCCAGATTGGCCAGGTCGCCTTGAATCGGTGAACCGTTTTCCATTCCCATCGGCAGCGAAATCAGGCCTTTGGCAAATTGTTCACGCACATCCGCGACGCTGGTGGCAATGGCAAATTTGTCCGGGGCGCGGGATGCGATGGCCTCAACCGAATCTATCAGCAAATGCGCCAGTTGGGTGGACTCGTCTGAATTATCCAGACTGGCCGGAACGTAAATCGACATAAACGGTGCGTTCAGACCGCCTGATACCGCGCGAGGATAATCAAAGTCCCCGTCGGCAGTGGCCTCGGTTACATCAACCCATTTGTTGTGAACGCGATATGGCACATCGATATGGCCGTCAACAATGATGTGTTTTTTCGCAATTTGTTGAGCGACAGACAAGCCTTTGTAGGCGTCGACCTCATTTGATGTGGACTGACAGCCTGTTAACAGACTGAGAGCGGTAAGCGTGCCAACCATCAACACATGCTTCATGGTACAGGTTCCCTATTGTTTTATTGTTGTGTAGTTAAATGGCGTTCTAAAAATTCTGCCAACGCGCGGTAAAAGGTAACACGGTTTTCCAATTTACTCACGCTGTGACCTTCATCAGGAAAACGTAAATACGTCACTGGCAGGCCCTTATCCCGCAGTACTTTCACCATACGGTCCGATTCGGTAACCGGGTCACGAGGGTCGTTAACACCGTGCTCAAAAAACATCGGAGCCTGAATGCGATGCACCGTATTGATGGGCGAGTTCTCGGCGTAAAAAGCCTGCCATTTGGGGTCGCGAATATCGCCATATTCAATGCGGTCAGAGGCTTTCAATCCCGGTGAGGCTTCCTGTAGCGCTCGCACCCAGTCAGATACGCCAACAAACGAGGCGCCAGCTTTAAATGCATCCGGATAAAGCCCCATCACGGCGTTAACCATGTAGCCGCCGTAGGACCCACCCATAACGGCGCTGTTTTGTACATCAATGCGAGGATCCGCTTTCAAATAGGACAGTGCATCAACCAAATCCCGAACGCTGTGCAAGCGTTTTTCCTGATTGTCTAAACGCGCGTAGGTTTTACCAAAGCCGGTAGAACCCCGCACGTTAATGTCCAGTACCGCGATGCCTTTACCCACCAGATATTGCGTTAGCGGTTGCCAGGCCGGTTTAGCCTGAGCTGTAGGACCGCCGTGAACATCAATGACCAGCGGTACATTGTTAAGTTTGCCTTTCGGTAAATAAAGTAAGCCGTGCAAGGTAATGCCATCTCTGGCAGGAAAATCAATAGCCTCGGGCGTAATTAAAGCATTGCTGTCTATGCCCGCCAGTGTGGCGTCGACCACCAGGCGATGGCGATTACTTGTCAGGGTCGTGGTGTACACTTTCGCAGGCGATGTCGGGCTGCTAATTTGCACAGCCAGCGCATCACTTTCACTCGCGCAGCTCACGCTGTAGACGCCTTCAGGCATGTCAATTTTGCGTGTTCCAGCCCCGGTTAATTTACTGCTGAATAAGGTATCAAAGCCGTTTCTGTTTTCGGTCCAGACGAGGTTCGACTGTTTGCTACACAGTTGAAGGTTTTCTAAGTCGAACTGACTTTCATGTATCAAGGTTGTTTTATCTGTTGTGACGTTATAAGAAAATACAGCGGTCATTTCACGGTCTATATTCGACACAAAATAGAGCGTGTTGCCGTCGTCACTCCAGTGGAAATGGCTAAAGGCAGCGGCCACGGCCGGCGTGTAAAGCGGACGTAATTCACCACTGGCTGAATCCAGCAGAAAAACGTCTTGTGCATCTTCTCCACGGGTTTCTGTTACGATGACATTGTGCGTACCGGGTTGCCAGGCCGCAGGGAAAAAGCCGAATTCCGCCTGATAAATCATTCTGGACTTACCGGTAGTCATATTGTGTTCGTAAATATCAAAGTCACGGCCGTTACGTTCAGTCGAGGCATAGGTAAATCGCGTGCCGTCGTGATTGAATTCGCCGAAACGTCTGAACGCATTACTGTGTGCTAATAACAAAGACTCTGACAGGCCGTTAGTGTGAATACTGTAGAAAGCCTCGCGCTCGTTGCCGTCATTATCAGCGCCATATATCAGTTGAGTACCATCGGGGTGCCAGCGAAAAAAGGACAGGCCATTACCAAACGTCAGCTGTTTTGCCTGGCCGCCATGAACCGACTGTACCCACAGCTGACGCACGCCGGTAATAGTGCTCAGATAGGCGATTTGCGTACCCTGAGGGTTAATGCGGGCCTGGCTGACGCCACGTGAAAGTAAGAAACGGCTAATGTCTACCGGCTGCTCACCCGCTAACCCGATATTCAGTGAAGTGACAGTCGGCGTGTCCTCTGAATATGGCCAGTGGGTAGGGTCAGCCGTGTTTGCTGATGCGATGCTTACACAGCAAAAGGAAAGGAACAATAGCGGGATTTTTCGCGAAATTAAAAGTGACATAATGGCTTGCTACCCTGTAATCGAGGGCTTAAAGGTATACCAAGCAATTGGTTCTTTGTGCTTTTTTTCGGTTAATCGACAAAAATGTCTGTTCAGTGAAGATATGCAGCGAAGTGGGCGGCTTTACGGCTGACGTGAAATACGCCATACTGCCTGCCGACTGGTTGGCATCAAAGGGCGAAAAACCCGGAACTGTTTCGACTTAAACGCGTCGAAGGAAGCTGTGATTGCTTTGGAATGGATCACGACTCAAGGTTTGTCGATGACATCAACCACCCCATTATGGATAGAGAGTTGCCCCGATTAAATCAGTGTGGCAACGAAGCAAATAACAATTGAGATAGTACTTATGGCAATGAATTTTGTACCGCTGGATAAAAACAAACATAAAGACATTAAAGTTGCGGTAGATCCAGCTTTCCCATTTGCAAAGAATACCCACTTAGCAGCCGCATCCATCCGTGAATTTGCCCAGTTGGCAAGCGCGATGCCGCTGGTATTCATTCAGGATCCGAAAACTGAAAACCACCACGTTGTTGCGATGCTGGGTATGGAGCCTGGTCAAAACCTGTTTTTGGTTGAAGACAAATGGAACGCGCCGCATATTCCAATGAATATCGTTCGCTACCCGTTTGACGTTCGCCCTGATGGCGAGAAACTGGGTGTATACATCGATGAAAACAGTGACCAGATCAAAGACGAAGGTCAGCCTTTGTTTAAAGAAGACGGTGAGCCAAGTGATTTCCTGAACAACCGTCAACAGCTGTTGGTAGATTTGGCGAACAGCGAAATGCTGACTCAGCAATTCGTTAAGAAAGTGGTTGAATTGGGCTTACTGGACGACGTTCAACTGCGTCTTCAGTACGTAAACGGTCAGGGTCGAAACGTTGGCGGCATGATGACCATCAACGAGAAGAAACTGATGGAGCTGTCTGATGAGCAGGTACTTGAACTGCATAAAGCGGGCTTCCTGGGCGCAATGTATGCCATCATGATGTCGCTTGGCCAGTTAAACCGCCTGATCGAGCTGTCTGCAAAAACAGATAACCCAATTCGCTCTATGCATATGGGTCCTGCTCAAAAAGAAGAGCAACCGGCACCTGCTGCACAGTAAGCACTAGCTGTTTGACCAAAAGCGGGTATTCACCCGCTTTTGTTGTTTTAGGACCTCAGGAATTCACAGCAACATGTCTATTCATCTGTCTGATTGTCAGGTAAAGCTGGCACCCTCATTCTCTTTTTCCGTTCCATCACTGCGTATTACCGAAGGACAACATCTCGTTATTACCGGCTTTAACGGCAGCGGAAAATCCTCGCTGGCCGCCGTGATTGCTGGTGTGGGTGAGCTTCAGTCTGGTTCAAGAAATGTACCCGATAGCATTGGCTGGGTAAGCATTGCCCAGCAACAGGCCATTATTGATGCCGAACGAAAAAAAGATGATGCAGACATTCTGGATGTCGTGCCAACACCCAGCACGGCCAGACAGATTGCGCTACAGCACAATGATGAGCCGAATGATGTCCAGCGCCACGCGCTAACCGAGTTGGCCGAACTGCTGGGTATCACTGCGTTGCTGGACAGAGCCTTTTTGTCGCTGTCAACAGGGGAAACCCGCAAGGTATTGTTGCTCCAGCAATTGCTGGATGCGCCCGACTGGCTTATCTTGGATGAACCCTACGACGGGCTTGACGTTGAATCCGTTGACCGATTAGCAGAGTATCTCGATGGTCTCGCCAAGCGCTGTACCATGATACTGGTGATAAACCGGTTGAGTGAATTACCCCAGTGGGCTGGCAAACTGGTCTTTATGCAAAACAACCAGATTAGCTGGCAGTCGCAAGGTGACTCGCTGACCGACGGAGATCGCGGTCACATCAAACAGATATTACACATCCAGCATCAGGTTAGTGCACTACCACCAGCAGACAGTGATAATCGGGCTCCGGTACTGGCCGACCGCGATGCGCCACTGGTAAAGCTGGTCAATGGCAATGTAACCTGGGGCGATAATACGGTTTTCGATGCCCTGAATTGGGAAATTTACCCTGGCCAGCACTGGCAGATCAGTGGGCCCAATGGCTCGGGTAAAACCTGCTTGCTGACTCTGATAACGGGCGATAACCCACTGTGTTACCGCAACGATCTGACCGTGTTTGGCTACAAGCGCGGCAGTGGCGAGAGTATCTGGGATATTAAACAACACCTCGGGATCGTTTCGAACAGTTTGCACTTACAGTACCGGGTTAATTGCTCGTTGCTCGACGTTATTTTATCGGGTTATTACGACAGTATTGGCTTGTATCAACAACCGACGCTCGCTCAACGCAAACTGGCTACAGCGTGGTTAGAGACTATTGATATGTCGGCTCAGGCGAAAACCCCGTTCCAGTCGCTGTCTTTTGGTGACCAACGCCTGGCCCTGATTGCAAGAGCAATGGTAAAGCATCCGAGTTTACTGATCCTGGATGAACCCTGTAATGGTCTTGACGATGCCAACAGGGTGAAGATCCTGGCAATGGTAAACCTGCTGGCTCGGCAAGGTGACACTACCCTATTGTATGTAAATCACCACACTGAAGACCGTATTGACGCCATTGAACACTGCCTGGACATGCGTGATTTTGCTATAACCTAGGACAAATTATTCGCGCAATGGGAAAACACAGTCTCGCGGCGCCCGAAAACGAGGGCGGGCGATATAGTTCTTATTACCTTATATAACTTCTGCTTTTGCAAAAAGCCTGCCTTTGTGCAGGCTTTTTCATTTTCTTACTTGTTATCAGCCACTTCGGCTGTAAGCCGCGAACGTCGGAAATTTGACACTGAAAACATCGTAATTTTACCGGGTATTTTTGCTTGACAGTGGGAAGGATTGATACCTAAACTGTGAAATGTGGGTAAAAGTGGCGAATAGTGGATCATATAATCAACGTTTTGCAGATTAGATCTCATAA